>Ga0182024_10000572_pt1 | contig 95329 bp, 76 predicted proteins | sample P32metaG_FD_120480 | JGI IMG/M metagenome (GOLD analysis project Ga0182024, IMG submission 120480) | Permafrost microbial communities from Stordalen Mire, Sweden - P3-2 metaG (Illumina Assembly) | ecosystem: Environmental > Terrestrial > Soil > Wetlands > Permafrost | place: Sweden: Stordalen... | reverse complement strand
GTCGACGCCCAGCGGATTCTTAATCGCCTTGATTGCGGGCATTCGCGACGGCAGTTCGGGAAATAAGGCGGGCAAGGCAGTCGCCGAGGTTTTCGAAATGTATACTCACCAGAGCCTGATCGACCTATTCAACCGGGCTGACCGTGCCAGCAAAGACACGGGCGGCTGTTCGGTGGCGGCAGCGATCTTCAACACCAGCTACCACACGGTCAGTTGGTTCGGTGTGGGCAGCATTCAGGGCTTCATCCATCATCGCTCAGATGCTGCCGATCCCAAATTTCACTGGTTGAAACCGCAGCCTGGTTTCGTTGGCGATAATCAATTCAGCATCAGGGAAACAACCTTACCAGTGCGCATGGGCGACAATCTGATTTTGGCTACAGATAGTATTTACCCCGAGTTCGCCGATGCCTTGCCGATTGAAGGCAAGCCTAGAGTGGTGGCAGATGCGCTTTTGCGTGATTTTGCCCGACCGGAAGACGACGCGCTGATGCTGGTGACAAGATACCTGGGCGGAATTTAGAAGCGCCGTCTGGAAGTGCAATCGAGACGCGCAATCATAAGCGCAATCTAGCAGCACAATCTGGAAGCGCCACTAAATGTGGTGCGCGGCGACAGTGGTGCCGGGATAATAATCTCCAATCTTGTGTACTCTCTTCATACGACGCTCCTGCTTTGCTGAGCCACTCATTCACCCGTTCTTTCGGAACAATTGCCAAGATTTCCAGGTTCGTCTCAGCCCCATCACCCGCAGCTCGCTTAGGTTCGTCGAGTGGGAGTGTATTTGCTGGTGCGAGTTGATCTGGCGACGGTGCTTTTGCTGGCCACCGATTTTTCCTTCTTAGCTGTCGGCTTATACGCAATTTGAAAGGCGAGCAGGTAATCTATGACCTCGCCCAAGCTGCAACCAATTTCATCGGACAGCTTGTCCAGTCCGTCCTTCGTGGGGGGCTTAACGCGAGCATCTACTGCAATGCCGCCCTTGGCTGGACGACCGCGCTTACCATACAGACCGACGACCTTTCCCTCCAAGTACTCGACGTAGAAAGCCTGGAGAAGGTCGTCATAGATCTCCCAGGACTCCTTCTCTGTCTCAGCAGCGCCGACGCAAATGTCTAGTAGGGGTGATGCCACCACATAGACCTTTTCCTTTGCATTGAATCGGCAAACTGCCGTGGCTCGAATTGCTCCCTTATTCATCTTCAGCCTCCCCGAATTTTGCGATTGCTCCTTTTAGGGGAGCTGACTTAATGCCTGCCGGACTGCTCGAACGTATACATCGAGAACTTCCTTCTTGGCGCCTTTTGCGTGACGGACGGCGTAACCGCTTATTGGATTGCCGGCTGGATCGAGAACTAGGGAATGACCCCAGGTTGTGCGCTTAATCGTGCAGTTTTTTGCTCGGATTTCTCTCAGCAATTGACGCTCGGTCAGCGGCATTAGATCCAACTCCAGTTGTTCCGATACCATTTATTATATTAGTTACTATCATTTAATGCAATAAATGACAGCGTCAGTCGGGTCGACAAATTTTTCTTCCACAAACACTTGCTACAGAGCAGTGTCACGGTGAGTTGCTCTTTCATGATTCGCCATTCGCTTGCTTATAAGGACAGATGTCAATCTTATGGTCAATGTCAGAAATTTGGATCGACTGACAAACACTTCATGAATTGAACATTGCCCTTTTAGCTTGGACTGAAGCCATATTTAAAGCTCCCACCAGCTACGCGAGGGCGGCGGAAAGCGCTGATTCCAACATTCGAGCTATCCAAGCCATAGGTACCGTTCGGAAATACATTGGTGACTTGCAAGACACTGGGGGAATTTAGAAGCGCCACTAAATATGGTGCGCGGCGACAGTGGTGCCGGGATAATAATATTGCAAAATCTCCTGATAGGATTTGCCTTGCCTGGCCATCCCAGCTGCTCCCCATTGACACAGTCCCACCCCATGCCCGGCTCCGGTGGATTCTAGTTTGACTAATCTATCTGTGGCGGAAAGCTTGAAGCGCGTGCCCGGCAGTTTGTCCCAACCAAATTTCTGCCCCACAGCAATCCAAAATTGATAGCCGCTCATATCTGATTGCTTGCCGTTTTTGCGCAAGGTCAGCAATTCCGGACGTTGCGCGCAATCGTACTTATTTACCTGGGGCAAATCACCAAAAGTCGAGTGAAACAGCAAGGTCGGCACAGACGACTTCGTCGTCTTGTAAAAGGGCGACTGCCGGCAAAAGTCGCATGGCACGCACTTGAGATAGGGCATATTGCGGGCGGCATCGCCAAACACGGAGATTGCCGAGCTCGTTTTTCCTCCACAAGTGGAGTGGAAATAAACCTGGACCGGATCTTTCTTGTAATAGAGAAACTGCCCCCAAACGGCTGCTACAGCAGCCTTGACAGATGGGCGCACATAATCGGCACCAAGATAAGCTTGATCTTGCGTGGAATCACTTATGGTGGCATAGGCCGGCGCAAGAAATATCTTGGTGGCGGTCAAGACCGCCTGCGCTTTTAGCATTTCAGCCGGAAACGCAGGCAGTGTCTCACTGCCGACCACGCTTTCCACGTAATGCCGAGCATCCACTTCGTTGACAATAGACAAAGAATGATCCGAAGCAGGCGAGACGCCTGCGCTCCCGGATTCCGACGGGCTGGCGCTCTCAATGTTTATCAATCCTAAGTAATGTCTTTCTCGTCCATTTGCGTAACCCACGGCCACACCACGATCTTCACTGACAAGGGTGAAGCGGGCAGCGTTCAGGTTTAGATGCGCATCAGCGGCACAGCTCAGAAAGACACCGTGGTTGGTAGCAGTGAAACAATATGAACCGTGGCGAAAAGCCTGACGCGATCCCGAGAGAACAAACGGTGCATTTACGTAAATGCGCGAGATCGGTTGATGTGATTCAAACAGTCGCACCCGCAGATGATCGGGAAAGGCAAGAGCGGGCTGTGCCAGGGTGAGCACAACAGATGCCACCCAGACTTGCACAAAGCCGACGCTAATCATTGTAAGCCCAGTCAACACGCAGTTTTCGACCATCCTCATTCTACACGAACCCCAGTAGATGGAAAACAAAATCCAAACTGAAAAGTTCAAAGGAATTTTGTTGCGGTGGCAATTCGGCACTCGAACACTACCCAAATGGGACAGACATGATTTTCGAAAATTTGGGACGCACCATATGTGGTGACTGAGTAATTGAACGCCTCGTCGGACTATGGAACACCCGACTGCGAGCCTGCTCCTTGGCAAGGAGGCAACTGTTCTGATGTCTTCTCAAAATCAGGAACTTTAGGTCGCTTCAAGGATCCATTTTATTTACGAAAACATAAACATGTCGTATACACCACGAAGGCAATCAGAAAGGAACGCCTATCGAGATAGGCGCCCAAAATTCATGTGCCAATCCGGCTCTATTTGGATTATAATCCTCCAGAACGGGTAAATGCTACGTAGACGATCCGTATACAAATTCCAACGTATCGGAGCTATCAAATGAAAGAGCAGAAAGAACGCAACTACGCCCTCATCAGGGTCTCCCTGTCCGGCAAAGAACGACTTGACCAGCTGTCCCAGTCTCGCCATGAGTCCATGCCTCGGATTGTCGATAACCTGCTTGAAGGCGAAGACGGAGGGCTTCAGTTGAGCGACCGCAATATGCGTTATCTAGAACGAACCGCCAAGCTTAATGGGAAGACCGTTTCTCAAGTCCTGGAGCGAATAATTATCGAATATCGTGGGCAGAAAATGGCTGATGAATTGGCTGCCCATTATGAAGCGCAACGCCAATCCGCCGACCCATCGGAATTAGACGACATAAAAGCTGTGTCGCTCACATCCAGCTTGGGGAACTATGACAATTCCCCTTAGGGGAGAGCTGTGGAAAATCCGCACTCCTCTTATTGAGAAGGACAGACCAGCTTTGGTGATAACACCAGGCAAAGACAATGCCACCAATGGAGGTGCCATTGTCATCCCCACCAGCACAGGCGGTTTTAGATCCAATGCTGCAATGCTTCGACTACAGCCGCCTGAAGCAGGCGTCCAGGAGACCTGCTTCCTTTTGCCCAACATGCTTCACTTCCTTGAATTCGAAACTTGCGTCATTGAAATTACGCCTCAAGGCTACAAACAAGTAAAAGACAAACGGTTCAAGACCTTCATCAAAAAACTTGGCGAGCTGGACAGAGACCGCCTCGAAGACATCGAGATGTATCTCTATAGGCTTCTAGGGCTGTCTGCTCTGGACTAAGTGCTTCACCGAAGGCAGTCGATTTGCTGAACTTTGTTCCAAAAACATGACTGTTGCTTTACTTCAATCATGTCAATAAGCTATTTAGATTCCTTGCCCACCGCAACTGCCCTTCGCCACAGGTAATAAAGTGAAAATTCTACTAGCGATCGCTCCCAGCACTCTTGTGCCTGTTGACGTTTTGCTCATGCGCGAATGGCCGCAAGGTTGCCAGATCCAAGTGCTCTCAACGGTGCGAGATGCCAAGTCAGTAGCAGAAGCCGAGAGTTTCGTCGCCACTGTCTGCGAACGAATTCGACAGACAATTCCCCATGCCACCGTGCGCAGTACCGTAATGGTAGGTGACCCTAAGGTTGTGATCATTGAACAGTCGACAGCACAGTTGACAGATCTGATCGTCATGGGCTCAAGCGGGCGCCGGGGGCTGGCACAGCGTGTTTTTCTGGGCAGTAACTCCCAACATGTTTTGAACTACAGCCCCTGCAACACGCTGATTGCGCGCCACGCGGATAAAGAAGCCCAGGGGCATGTAGACCGGATTTTGTTGGCCATGGACAAATCGTATCACTCTAAAAGGGCTTTAGAATGGATGATCAATCTGCCCTGGGCTGACGGCACGCACGTCAAACTGATAAGCGTCTTGCCGCCGATGGTAGACAAATACAGCGACGGCTTTAGCGCCATCTATACAGATAATGTTTATGTCGATCGGGCTAATGCAAAAAGTGTTTTGGAGGAATATCTGGCCGATTGTGCGAGCAAGCTTAAGCGGAAATTCGAGACGATAGAAGTCTCTACTGAGCTTGCTGAAGGTGATCCAAGCGAAGAGATATTGAAGGAAGCTTCGTCATGGCATGCCGGAATGATTGTGATGGGTTCGCGCGGTCATGGTGTCGTGGCAAAGTTTTGGCTGGGCAGCATCTCGCAGTCTGTGGTGCTGGAAGCGCCCTGCCCGGTGGAAGTTGTAAAAGCACAAGGATGACGCGCAGCCAGTAAGTCAAAGAGCTGGCGACTAAGTAGTCGCATAGGGTGTTCCAAATTACGTTATACGCGCCACATGGGCCAAGGTTAGAGCCTCTCGAGTTCAGTAGAATCAATTACTCAACGACGACCATTTCCGCGGCAGCACGGCCAAAGGTTTCAGGCGTGTACATCTCCTCCAGCTTGGTGGGCGGAGCTAGATAGGTACCGGGTGTGGTCGCTCTGACAATATAAGTGTATTTGTAATCTCCTGGCCAGATGATGGATGCAAACGCTTCTGCTCTGAAATCTCGCAGATTTTGGTGATCGAACCAATTAGGGCGCCACCACATGTTCCAGGCAGTGCCTGCTGATTCGTCTGCTGAACCGCCACTTGCTGCGTTGCGCAATTCCCGTGCCCCACGAAGCTCTGAATTGAGCACTTCCATACCGGCAGGCAAGGGATCTGTCAGGGCCACATGATAGCGCGTGCCGCCTGGATGAAAGTCAATCTTCACACGCACCGTGGAACCGGCCTTGATGTGCCAGACATCACCTTCCTTGCGAACATCTGAGGGGCTATCGACCGCTTCGTATGTTCTTTCCACCTTGAATCCGTTGTCGTATGCAGGCAGTTTCAGGTTTCTTGGTGCATAGTTCATGGCCAGGCGATAGTAGAGCCGCCCGGGGCCATCCTTGCTGATCACGAAATCATGCTCGTCTTGATGCGCCTGGAGAAAACGCATGGGAATTGAAACTACGTTTGTCTCAGTTGTTCTGCCCACAAATTTTGTCGCGCCAACAAACTGCTTGCCCAGCCAGGAGTTAGCAACGAAGTCGGGAGTGTCTTTTTCATAGGTGGCAAAATACTTTTGCAACGCTGTTAAACAATAAGCATTCTCTTGTGTGCCCATCCAGCACCCGTCTTTGCGCTGCGCGAGAAGCCCGGCGGCCAGCTTGGCAATGAGATCGTTTTTGGGATTGTCGGCAATCAGCGCTTCCAGGACAACCGCATCGGCGCGTGTGTCGGAATAGAAAAGATGATAGTTGTCTTCTCCATATGACCACTCTCTAATACCTGCAGTTGATGCGGTTTCTGCAATTTGCGAATTGATCACTGCTCTTAAGAGTTCGCACTCTTCTTTTGCCTGCGGCTTATTCGAAAGTACGGACAACAGCCAGGCCGCTGACTCGATGGAAAAAGCTCGACCGAGGCGTTGTTGGGCAGACAGGTCGGTAGCTGTCGCCGCTGCCTTGCCGTTGCTACCAGGCTTATCGAATGACTTGATTGCGTCGTGCACCAACTGAATGGCCTCCGGTTCAGGACTGCCAACACCTACATGGCCTTCACCTATTTGCGAACGAACAAACAGTGCATATGCTTTAATGCTTTTTCTGGAATCCTCACCATAATCGGAAGGAATGTGTTTACTGATATCCCACAGATACTCGCGTCCCTTATCGAGCACAGAGTCGGGCACCTTATAGTCGAGGGTCTGAGCCTGATACAGCGCTCGAAGAACCTGAATAGACACGAATGGCCAGGCTAGTTTGTCCCCTTTTTTCCACAACCCAAAACTGCCATCTTCGTTCTGACGGTTTACCAGTTGATTGATATCTTCAGCGGTGGCTTGCCTGGACTTAGCCAGGTGTTCCGGGCTTACTTTGCTGAAGGACGAAAGTACGTTTTGCAGAGCCACCGTAGAGAGAATTCTGGATGAGAGTTGCTCAGAGCAAGCGAATCCATAGTTCTCCAGATAGAGATACGAATCCAACAAATTTTGCATGGCTGTGCTGGTGGTGCTTACCTCCAGCCCGCCGACTTGATCGAAAACATCTTTTGGTACATCGATAATCTGTTCTTGCGCGCCTTTGTCAATCTGTCCGTAGACAGCGTTGGCGTGGCTGGTTGCTGGAGTGTACACAGGCAAAGAAACGGTGGCGGCATCGCTTAGCTGCCCCGACACGGCTGCTATTTCCACGGTTGCCTGGCCACAGGCTTTGGCCAGCGCTGGAAATCTCACCTCGGCGTGTTCGTTTGCCGGCAGATCAAGCGCGGCGCCGAGCTCTTGCACATTGGCTGACTGGTCCCCTTGTAGCCGGTCTGCCACCAGTGCTAAATTTGAGGCGCGCACAGCTACTTCAACATGCATCGGTTGGTCTGATTGATTGTGCAGCACCACAGGCAGTTCACTCTTGTCTCCAAAATTGAGAAATCTGGGCAGTGATGGCCGCACCATCAAAGGCAACTTGGCCGTCATGGAAGATTCGCCAAAGCCAAAATGGCGCGCATCGGCTGCTGCTATAGCCATGACACGATAGCGCGTGAGGTTGTCCGGTAGTTTGAAATCGACTGCAGCCGTTCCGTCGGCATCGGTGCGTACATCGGCATTGAAGTAGGCCAGAGCGGAGAAATCTGTGCGCAAAGAAATTGCCAGTGCTGCCGGCGGTGGGGGCGGGGGGGCCAAGAACCCGTTTATTGAGGCCGCGCCTGGCATGCCACCGTCGGCGGCTCCCGGCAAAGGCGGAGGCGGCATGGCAGAAGGTGGTGCTGAGGATTCTTCCTTTCCTTTGTTCTTCGACTCCTTTTTTGGTTCCTCTTGTTGCTCAATGAGCACATATTGGTGCCCATATTCATTTGACACGCCTGCCCCAGTCGGTGCATAGAAAACTGAAAGTGGGTTGCTCCAGTCATAGCCAGTCAGGGCAAGCACAGACTCATCCACCACTGCTACGGCAATCTGTCCATCGTTCACAGCTTTGCCGGCAGCATCATGCAGCTTGAATGAAAGGGTTGTGGTCGTACCGGGAGCAAGGTTTTTCTCCTTCGGTTGTACCTCTACCTTTAACTCTCGTGTCTTGGCTGGAACCGTTAGACTCAAAGTTCCGCTGGCATACTGGCAGTTCGTGCCTGTCAAATCTACTTGTACTTCGCATTGCGGCAGACACTGTTGCGTTACTGGTATGCGCACCGATCCCGAAGTGCCCTTAAGGGCAATCGACGAACTGGATATCAATCCATTTCGGCTCACTGTTACCAAGCCGTGCCCGTCGGCAAAGGGCGCTTTGATCAGCAATTCGGCAATGTCGCCAGGCTGATAGCTGGAATGGTCAGCAAGAAGCTCAACAGAACCCTTCTCCACAGACTGAGTTGTGGGCGGCTTCTCCTCGTATGCTTGCACTAGCGGTTGCACACTCTGACAAAGGAAGCCCAGAGTGCTTTGATTCTTGCGCCCTTTCTCATCGACGACCACGGCCTTTACATTGTAAATGCCTGCGCCTTTCGCCGAAATCTTCCACTGAAACGGCTTGCCACCGCCTGTGATGTCGTTGTCGGCAATCTTGGTCGTTACCGCCGCTTTACCCTCTTGCTTTGGCGCAGTCCTTTTCACTTCCAAATGAACAGTTCGCCCTGGTGCCGGTTGACCATCGAGATCAGCCACTACTGCCTCGATGGTTATTGATTCATCGGAGCGATAAAAGCACTTGTCCGTCTTTAGTCCGACATATACCGAGGCCGGATGCACCAGCAGTGATGCCTTGTCAGACCACTGTTGGCGGTTTAGATCTGTGACGGTGGCTTGCGCGGTGACCGACAACGGCACGGGAGTGGGCTGTGATGTGAAGCGAACTTTTAAGGTGTGGCGACCGTTTGCATCTGTGAGACCCTGAAACTTCTTTTCTACTTTTGATTCGAAATCTCCGCCTGGCAAGGGCGGTGGGGGCATTTCACTGGGGCGGCTGAAAAACACGCTGTCGGCCATTGCATGATCGCCGAATGAGTAGTCTGGCAGACCAGGCGGAGCAAAAGAAGTTTCGCTTGGACTGACGGTCCAATCGACTTTTGTATCGGCAAGAGGCCCGCCGGAATAATATTTGGCAGTTGCAGTCAGGCTGGTTGGCTCTCCCAGAATCACGCTTTCTTGTGAGGCGGCAACAGACATCTCAAACTCAGGCCGGCGAAACTCTTCCACTCGAAAGCTGACTGAGTCGGTGCTTGGCGTCGCCGACTGAGCATCGGCTGAACCCTTTTTTTCGGTCAGGCTCAGGTCAAATTTTGCCTCACCCAGGTTCATATCTTTAGGTAGCTCAACGGCAAAGTTGAAGGCACTCAAAGAGTCTATTTTTGCGGTTCCTGTTGCACATTCCTTGCCAGTGCTATCGGTTAATGTGTACTCGACTGCAGGCACGTTGTCTGCCAGTAACTGCAAATCTCCGTGGGGACCGTAGACTAAGCGACGCACCCAGCCCTTTACATTGACTGTTTCTGAAGGACGATAGAGGTTGCGATCAGTGACTGCATGCCAGCGGTATTCGTCCGCTTTGGTGTGCTTACTCCACTGGCGATCAGTGTCTGTTGGTGCTGGTAGAAAGGCCAGATCTTCTGCCCGCTGCAAGACCAGCAAATTCTGTTTGACGTCTGCCAGTTCAAATTTCGCCAATCCGTTGGCATCGGTTTTCTTAGTTTCTCCTTTAGGAAAAAGTCTGATTTTGGCGCCACTTACTGGTTTCCCATCAGCCAACCGGCTGGCGCATGCAACGAGCGAATCTTCGTCATAGAAAGCATCAAGGACATAAGGAGTGACTTGTATCCAGGTGGCGAATTGATGCTGCTCAGGACTTTTCTTTCTCGGCCACTGCTCAACGGTGAAGATGACATTTCCTGACAAGTGTTTGAGGTAAGGAGCCAGATCAATTTTTGTCTCAACAGTGTCATCACTCTTGATAGGCTGTTTGATCGAAACTATTCGAGAATCCAATTTTTTGAAGCCGTCCAATTGAGCGGGCAATTGGGGCGCTTTCTTCTCATCCTTATAATCATCGTTGTAGGTTGAGTAGTGATCGGCAAGATCCTCATACTTGGTATAACTCTCAACCGGCGCAGCGTACGCTGTCACCTTCACTTGCGCCTGGTTGGCGCTGGTGAATGAATAGAAAGGGTGACCTTTACCCTCCAGAATAATCATTCCGCCGTCCTTCAACCCTGACAGTTGCGGCTCAGCTGGAGAGCGCTTGAACTTGAAACTGAAGCTGTGTTTGCCGATCAGGCGCTGGCCGAACTCGTCGCAGATGGATGAGCCGAATGCGATACTGTATTTGGTGCCATCGCGAAAGTCTCCTGAAACAGTGGTGGATCGTGGATAAGAATTGGACGCCTCCACTTTGAGGTGAGCTACTGGCGGTGTCACTGATATGGCAGGGGCCTTAAGTCGCTTCGCATCAATGGCATTAGAGAAATTGAGTTGGATTGAGTTGTACTCTTGCGAATGGTCGATGAACCTGAAGGGCTCGTAGGTGTGAAAAGAGAGACTCTCGACGTCGCGGCTGGGAAGAGGTCCTTCCAGTGAGTGAATACCGGGTCCGATAGATACCTCGATGGCTGCATTGCGTGGCAAGTCCTTTACCGGTCTGAAGAATATGAACCTCGGATCATCGGCTTCGGAAATCTTGTTAAGCGTCGGAAAGCTCACCTTCGGATCAGTCTTTTTGTTTACCAACCGAATGGCTATGGGCAGCTTGCCTGCCTTTACGCGAATAGTTTTTAGTGCCTGCTCTTTATCAATCGGCTGATTGAAAGTAGCGTGCATGACGGGGTTAAGTTGCCATCCATCGCTCCTGTCGAGAGGCGAGAATTCACTCACTTTGGGTCGAGCTGTCGTAATCAACCATGACTGCGACTTCTCCAGCTTTCCGCCAAGAACTGATTTGGTGCCTGCCGGTATATTCAATTCGTACTTGGTAGCTTGTTTTAGTTTTGGGTTTTTCGGTCGAAATGCCAGCGTCTGTGTTCCCAGCCAATGCCACTTCCCCTCAGGCGTGGGCGTGATGCTAACTGGAACGGCATTGGCCGACACTTCCGATTCAACGTCGGTGAGCGCAACCATAGGTTGAGAAAAAGAGATTGTCAATTCGGGTACTGTGTCGACTTCGCCTTCGTGACTGCGTCGTAATATTCTCAGATCAGATACTGGTACGGTCGGTTTTACGAAAGCAGGTCCAGCTTTGGGAGGAAACTCCTGGCGCTGTGTAGGCTCCGGTCGTGGTGGCGCCTGTGGTGAAGCTGGAATGTTGAGTTCAGAGGGCTTCTCAGTTTTGTTTCTTTCAGGCAGTCGTTGCAAAATCTCGTGCAGTCGAGTCTGAGCTAATGGTTGCACCAGAGCAACCTTTCTTGCCGCCTCGACAGGTGGCACTCCATCGCTTAATTCATATTGCAGTTGTGGCGTCGATGATCTTGCTGGCGCTTTTGGCGCAGGAATATCTGCAAATGAGACGGACGGATTGAGCAATAGGCAAAAAGCAAGAGGAGCGTTCAATAACCTGATGCGTTGTTTCAAGAGAAACTCCTTGAGCGAGAACAATAACAGCACCACTGATAGTGTCAGATACCATTTACAGGTAGGCTGACATCCCTTCAGCTCAGCGCCGTATTCAAGTGGCAAAGGGAGGGCATATAATCTCAATTATGAAAAGTTTAGTCAACCCGTGGCTGGCCGCATTGTTGTCGCTGTGTCTGTGCCAATTCTATTTCATAGGCTGGCCTGCTGACGCCTCTGACCTTCGGGCTAATCCTCTTGCCAATTCCGACTCATCATCATCAGCGCGAAAAATCGATCCGGCGATACTTCCTCATGAAGCCGATTATTTGATGGAAATTGATGTGCATCGCTGGCCCGAGTCCAAAATGCCTCTTAAAGTATTCGTCTTTGCCTCAGGCGAACATGGTTTCGACCTCAGGCAGACAGAACTAATCTTGAAGGCAATGAGCCAGTGGCTATGCAGCCAATCAACATTAAGGTTGACGAGCGTAAATGATTATATGAAAGCAGATGTTGTCATCGCTCGCGTTGGCTACGACGACTTGCCTGCTGGTTTTGGCGGGCACACGCTTTACGACTACGATCCCAAGAACCGGTCCTCAAAGCCCGAGGTAATTCGGGCTCGCACGAACTTGTACTGTGCCTCGGGCAACTTCGCCGATCTCAGCGATAAGGACGCAGATGTTCTTTACACCCTGGCAATGCATGAAGCCGGCCATGCTTTTGGTCTGGATGGTCATTCCAGCAATCCTGATGACATCATGTTTGCCAAAACAACAAACATGGGTCTGTCTCGTCGTGACCTGGCAACGATAGTCCACGTTTATCCAAAACTTTCCCGGTAACTTGCGCTGCCTTAAGCGTCTTGGCCGCTGTATACTTTGAGGTAGTCCCGTCCCAGGCCGGTAAAATGAGCGACGAAAAAAAATCGCCCGATGGCGCCATTGCAGCAAAGCCAGATGATGATCTGCAGAAGAAAGCTAAGCTGATTGCCAAGAAATTCAAAAACGTGAAGAAGCCGAAATCCGGCGAAACCACAATTGCCTGGATTAAGGACATAAATGAAGACCTCGACACCAGGGTTGTTGCCAACCTCGAGGATGAGCCCTACATGACGATGCTTTGTTGCATCGACACTCTGTTCGATCACTTACAACGTTATACATTCGAGTTTAATCAGTCAGATGAAAACACAGACCTGGTCGTGCAATGCGAAAGGCCAAACTATGGTGCCTATGTTAATCGCTGCTACGGCAATTTAAACTCCGGACCGGCCGGGGTGATTGTGCAGGGTGAGAAAGAACGGATGCGCGCCTATGTAGTACCAACCCAGCAATTCCCCAGTTTTGATGCCCGCCAGGCTGAGTTCCAGCCGTTCTTTGACTTAACCGCCCGCACTGAAAGCGGCAGCTTGCTCTGGCAAATGGAAGGATGGACAATTTATTTCGTTCACCTGCCCATCATTGCAAAAAAGATTTTCGCCCGCCTGGTGAGAATTGCTCGTGGGCAGGCGACAGGGCAAGAGCCGTTCAGCCTCAATCTTTATGGTGCTCAGCCGGCACCTTCGCCTGATCGAGAAGAGTCCAGCAGCGTCGTCTTGGATCGTGTGCTCAAACAAAGTGAACATAACATCTCCAACGCTTGCTCTAACTTGCTTATGGTGATCGATCAAGAAATTGAGACGACGAAAAAGACAAGCGTCAAGATTTTGAGTAAAAGCCCTGACCTGATGCCACCCTTACTCAAGCGCTCGGAAGCTCTGCGCACTTACAGACACATGACCGAGATTCTCATCGAAGAAGGTGCGGAAGTATTTTCGGAACAGTGATTTTCAGAAAATTGTGATTGTCGGAAAATTGTGATTGACTCCATATCCGGTGCTAGTCGGGTTTGATTTGATCGCTGAAGAAGCGCAGATCAAGGATAGGAGCCTTGCCAATGAAGAAGGCGTACTTTTCATGCGCCAGCAGTTCTTCCTTGATATCGCCATCTTGCCAGGTTTCCGGATGGGCAAAAACAGAAAGCCCCTGACGATTGCACATTAGCCAACCGATGGCAATACCGATGTCGCGCAACATGGTGCAACCCGAGCGGCGGAACTTCACTTCCCATCCACCGCGCACATGTGGTCCGTTTTCTTTCGGTTCGTAAATTCTGGTTGATGTCGGTGTCAGATTGGCGGCATCTAAATAAGCGAGAAACTTTTCGAAGGTAAGCATGGCCAGGTCTTTATCTGCCGCATCAAAATCGACATGGATATGATAACCGTTGATGATTACTGCATGTGGATCTCTGAATGAAAGCGTCGACGATGCTGCCGAGAGCAGCTCGGAACGCTCTTGCGGGCTGATTATTCTCGGTGTGCGCGTATCGACAATTCGACCCTGCTGATCACGCGGTGGATCAAAAAAGAAACTCTGCGCCTGCTCAACTTCATATGTAAACCAGATCGCGTTTGGCTGATTGTACAGCCCTTCGCCCTGAAGGTCTTCATCCTTAGCCCTGTCGTGCATAAGTGGATGGATGTATCCGCTCAAACCAAAGCGGTTCACGGCCATGAATGAGATAGCCATTCCCATCTGTTCCAAGACATCGATGTCAGCACGCTCGACTCGAAGCTCCCACATATGTTCAAGATGCGGTCCATAACCGGGCTTGATGGCATCATCATTGTCGATATGAATATCATGAGCCTGGAGAAATTCTGCCAATCGTTGTTGAATCAAAAGCGCATCACTGAACTGAGTCAGAGGCAACTCCTGGTGGCAATGAAACCCCCAGATGCGCTGGCGTGGGTCATGCCAGGTCAACTCTTTGATCTGTGCCGATTGCATAAACAACTCCTTTCAGCGCTACCTTGACGGGTTCAACCAGAGCGCAGGCGTTGCGCCTGCTTCGCCATCAAAACCCGGGAGCGCCGGCGTTGCGCCTGCTGCGCCATCAAACCCCGGGAGGGCAGGCGTTGCGCCTGCTGCGCCATCAAACTCCGGGAGCGCAGGCGTTGCGCCTGCTGCGCCATCAAACCCCGGGAGCGCAGGCGTCCCGCCTGCTTCGGCATCATACCTAGATGGATGATAGATGGATGAATACGATAGCAGCCCGGACCGCCTATTTATAGAAAATTAGCAATTTTGCGCTGCACGAATCTTCAGATTGCAGTCGTCAAAGACCCCGTGTTACGAGAGATTATGACTAAATTGAGCCTATGCGGCACTGATTGTGGCAGTGTGGGGATATAATTCCGCAGTGGGACGCGCTGTGCGCGTCTATCGGCGCAAGGAATCTTAGATCATGATAATCGTTAATGAAGTGTCCAAGGGATACGGCACGCGAACTCTGTTCGACAACGTCTCCGTCAAATTTAGTCCAGGCAATCGCTACGGCTTGACCGGGCCAAACGGCTCCGGCAAATCGACGTTTATGAAAATTCTTGCCGGTCAAATGGACCCCACCAATAACGGCACTATAAGCCGCCCTAGACGAGTCGGCGTCTTGAAGCAAGATCAGTTTGTTTACGACAACGAAAGAATCATCGACACGGTCGTGATGGGCAACGAAACTCTGTGGGGTGCCTTCAAAGAGCGGGATGCCATTTGTGAGCTGCCTTCGCTTACGGCGCAACAGATGGAGCGCCTGGGTGATTTGGAATCGACTATTGCCGACGAAGATGGTTACAACGCAGAGTTTGAGGCAGGCGAGATATTGCGCGGCATCGGTATCGCCGATGCAGAGCATGAAAATAAGATGAGCACCCTGGCCACCGACTACAAATTCCGCGTTCTCTTAGCCCAGGCTTTGTTTGGAAATCCTGAAGCACTGCTGCTCGACGAACCGACAAACCATCTGGATCTGGAATCGATCCACTGGTTGGAAGATTTTCTCTATGAATACGAAGGCACTTTGATCGTCATTTCGCACGACCGCCATTTCCTCAACTCAGTCTGCACGCACATCGCAGACATTGACTACGACACGATTATCATCTATCCCGGCAGTTACGACGATATGGTGGAGCACAAGTTGCAAGCCCGCCAGACAATCGAGTCAGCCAATCGCGACAAATCGAAAAAGATATTGCAGTTGCAGGAGTTCGTAGCTCGCTTCGCAGCCGGTCAGCGCTCCAGTCAGGTGCAATCGAGAAAGAAAGAGATAGTCAGACTGGCGCCGCAAGAACTGAAAAAATCAAATATTCAGCGCCCGTTCATTCGTTTCGAGCAGACAAAGGCGATTGGACGAGAAATTTTGCAAGCGCGCGGTTTGACCAAAGGTTTCGACGGAAGGACATTATTCAAAGATCTCGACCTTGATATCACCCGTGGTGACAGGATAGCAATCATCGGGGCCAACGGCGTCGGCAAAACGACATTGCTGCGTTGCCTGATTGGAGAATTGGAGCCCGATGCCGGTAAGCTCAAATGGGGCGACAGCGCCACCTGGAGCTACTATCCGCAAGATTATCACGATGAGCTGACACCGGGGTTCTCGGCCCTTGATTGGCTTATGCAGTACATGGTGGATGAAGGACATCAGGTTGTGCGCGGGTTGCTTGGGCGCATGCTTTTCTCAGGCGAGGAAAGCCTTAAGTTGACTGATGCTTTATCAGGTGGAGAAGCTGCGCGACTTCTGATGGCCAGAATGATGATGCAGAAGAATCCTATTCTCGTTCTTGATGAACCGACCAATCACCTTGATATCGAGGCTGTATCAGCGCTAGCGGAAGGCTTGTCTCAATTTCCAGGAACAGTTTTTGTCGTCTCGCACGATCGCGATTTGATCTCAGACGTAGCCACACGCGTGCTTTCATTTACAGCAGACGGATTGGTCGATTATCTCGGCACTTACGAAGAGTATCTGGAGACGCACAAGTTCAAAGAGCCCGCCGCCAAAAAAGGCAAGTGGTAAGACTGCCCTTGATTGAGTAGGTGCTCAAGAAAGTACGCAAGGCAGTAGAGAGCAGCAATCAGCCTGAGTTGATTAGCTACTACAAGCAGCAACTTAGGCATTACGGCTCGTTTAAGGCGTTCGGAGGTAACGGCCTTACCAAAAATTGAACGTTGAACGTTCAACGTTCAACATTCAATAAATCCAAAAACATCCACACATCAATGCTTTTAGGATTCACACCAGGCTGCAAGCAAAAATTGATCAAAAGCATGAAGCCCAAAAGGTACGTATAGCAAGGTTTTTAGAGATCGCTTCGCGCCTGGCGGCACAAATCCCGTCGCGCAGCCCAAAAGTGGCGTCCTGCAATGCTTTTGGAAACCAGACATGACTTCACTCAAGACTCGAACAATAGCCAAACGCCCTGGACGCTTGCATAACAATGGTTTTAGGGATCATATATCGTTGAACGTTCAACGTTCAACGTGATCCGCGTGCCAGGTAGGACCGGTCGGAGGTGGGAAAATTTGGGGGTTGACAGAATGGAGACGACCGGTCTAATCTAGATGCATCAGGAATTAGACGACTGGTCTATTTTATCAAAGAGTAAGCAAGGCTGGCAAGAACAAGGTCAGCGAGCGCAAGGCAAGCAAGCACAAGGCATAAAGGGATCTTCCACACAGATCCTCATAACGCGGTGCATGCCTGCATGCGTGCGTGGTTAGCACACCGAATTTCGACCAACGCGAGGCTTTATGTGGATAGTTCAACTGGCACTGAGACGCCCCTACACCTTCGTGGTTATGGCCATACTGATTTTCATTTTGGGCGTGTCATCCATTCGCAACACGCCAGTCGACATTTTCCCTGATATCAACATCCCGGTAATCAGCGTTATTTGGACATACAACGGAATGTCGGCGGAAGAGTTCGAAAGACGCATTACCATTTATAGCGAATACTCGTTATCCGCTAATGTGAAAGACGTCAAATCGATTGAGTCGCAGACGTTGGACGGTGTCGGTGTTATTCGCCTGTTCTTTCATCCTGGCGCCAACGTGGAGTCGGCGATGGCACAAACGACCGCAGTATCACAAGCGATTTTGCGCCGCATGCCACCAGGGGTTCAACCTCCGATTGTTTTGCGCTACACGGCATCTTCTGTTCCTATCATTCAACTGGCGCTGAGCAGCAAGACATTGACCGAGTCCGAGCTCTACGACTACGGCATATTCAGAATCAGGCAAGCACTAGCGGTGGTGCAGGGCACCACATTGCCGGCGCCATATGGCGGTAAGGTGCGACAGATCATGATCGACATTGATCCCATGGCTTTGCAGTCAAAGGGGCTCTCAGCACGCGACGTCAATGATGCAATCAACGCACAAAATCTGGCACTGCCATCGGGCAAAGCCAAAATCGGAGACACCGATTTCAGAGTGCGGATGAACAACACACCTGAGGCCGTAGATGCCATAGGCGATCTGCCGATCAAGATGGTCAATGGGAAGGTGGTGTTTGTCCGAGACGTTGCTCACGTACGCGATGGATTTGCCGTGCAGCAGAACATCGTGCGGTCGGAAGGCTCCCGTTCTGTGCTCGTCACCATCCTCAAGAATGGTGCTGTATCTACTCTTGATATAGTGAACCAGATAAAGAATCTTGTGCCGACTCTTCAGGCAGCGGCACCACCAGGAATGAAAATCGAGCAGCTGTTCGATCAATCGATTTTCGTTAAGTCGGCAGTCAATAATGTCGTCGAGGAAGGAATCATTGCCGCTTGCCTGACGGGAGCGATGATTCTCTTGTTTCTGGGCAGCTGGCGCAGCACCTTGATCGTGCTCGTTTCGATTCCACTCTCCATACTCACTTCAATCATTCTTCTAGGACTTTTGGGACTCTCGCTCAACATCATGACTCTTGGTGGATTGGCTCTGGCAATCGGCATCTTGGTAGACGATGCAACGGTTGAGATTGAGAACATTCACCGAAACATTCTCATGGGCAAGCAGCTTGAAACTGCCATTCTAGACGGCGCACAGCAAATCGCAGTGCCCGCATTTGTAGCTACATCGGCTATCTGTATTGTCTTCGTTCCGGTGTTGCTGCTCGAAGGGCCGGCGCGCTTTCTCTTTGTACCTTTTGCACTGGCAGTGGTGTTCGCAGTCTTTGCCTCTTACATTCTTTCCCGCACAGTGGTACCGGTGATGGTGAAATATATGCTCAAGAGCGAGCTCCAGCATAATGGACGCAATCACAGAAACCTCCTGCACAGATTCCACGATTCCTTCAATGGGCGCTTCGAGCAATTGCGAAGCAGTTATACCGCTGCCCTGCAAGCAGCTATTGAGGCACCATGGGTAGTGGTGGGATTGGCTACATTTGTGTTTGCATCCGGGATCTGCTTGTTCCCCTTCATTGGTCGAGACTTCTTTCCACTGGTTGACGCAGGGCAGTTCAGACTGCACGTCATAGCGCCAAGCGGCACTAGAATCGAGAAGACGGAGCAGCTGTTCAGTGCTGTTGAAGCCGAGATTCGCCGCACAATTCCAGGCGAAGAGATCGATCTGCTCATCGACAACATCGGCGTGGCGGCTGAGTCCTTCAACCTCGCCTTCGGAGACAACGCCACCGTCGGCACATCCGATGGGGAAATTCTTGTTTCCTTGAAGCATAAACGAGCCCACTCCACACCCGAATACATGAAGCTGGTCAGAAATGCATTGACAGCAAAGTTTTCAAACCTCACTTTCTACTATCAGCCTGCCGATATCGTCAATCAAATATTGAGCTTTGGATTGCCGGCGCCGATCGACATTCGAGTCGCCGGTTACAACAAATCCGAAAATCTACAGATCGCCAAAGAGATCATCGCCAAGGTAAAGCAGATAAGAGGTGCCGCAGACGTTCATCTTCATCAAGAGGTCGACTCTCCAATGCTGGACCTCACTGTCGACCGGGCTCGAGCTGCGCGTTTCGGACTGACACAGCGCGACGTCGCCAACGATGTTCTTGTATCACTGAGCTCCAATACGCAAGTGACACCAAACTATTGGGTCGATCCAACAAGCGGAATTCAATATTTCCTGGCCATTCAAACACCACAATACAGAATCGACTCCATCGATTCAATTTTGAAAACGCCTTTGTCTACTCTGGGTCTGACAAAACAAGCTGAACTGCTCGGTAATGTTGCCACCATCAAAAGAGCCACCGGTTCAAGCGTGATCAATCACTTCAACATCCAGCCGGTTTTCGACATCTACGCCAACGTGCAGTCTCGTGATCTCGGTGGAGTTTCGCAAGACGTGCAAAAAGTTGTTGAAGGTTACAAATCCAGAATGAAACCAGGCAATCAAATTATTGTGCGCGGTCTTGTCGAGAGTATGGACACAGCCTTTTTCAAATTGGGCATCGGCTTCATAGGTGCCATCATGTTTGTATATTTTCTCATGGTCGTCAATTTCCAGAGTTGGACAGACCCACTAATCATCATTTCGGCTTTGCCTGGTGCCCTGGCAGGCATAGTTTGGATGCTGTTTTTGAGCGCCACCACTTTTAACGTTCCATCAATGATGGGAGCAATTATGAGCATCGGTGTGGCTACCGCTAACAGCATCTTGATCATTACATTTGTGAACGAGAAGCTGGAGGAGGGATTTAGTGTCAAAGAAGCCGCTCTGGAAGCCGGTAGAACAAGGCTGCGCCCCGTCATAATGACCGCCTTTGCCATGATCATCGGCATGATACCAATGTCCCTTGGGCTTGGCGAAGGTGGCGAACAAAATGCGCCCCTGGGCCGAGCCGTAATCGGCGGACTATCGTTTGCCACCATATTCACCCTCTTTTTCGTGCCGGTAATTTTCACCATCATTCGAGGAGGGCGGCAACGCCGACAGACAGCCGCTGCTATGCCTGAAGCGGATGAAGCGGTACCTGTCCTAAATTAGCAGGGGTTGACGAATAGAGACGACCGGTCTATTCTAGATTTATTGAAGCAACTAGGCGAGGGGAAACAGATGGAATTAGCAACACAAGATCGCCAGGAAACGGCAGCACCGGATCGCCAGGAAACGGCAGCCCTGCAAGTTCATTCAACGCCAGAGCACAAGACCGGTTTCAGAAAGCTGCTTGGTCTGTCAAGCATGATTATGGCACTGGCTTTGCCGATTGGTGTCTATCCTCGTGTGATGCAAAGTCGAGATCTTGATCTGACTCAAGAAAAAACGGCGCAACAGCTTCCTGCAGTTTCGGTAGCACAGGTATCGCCAGCAGTGCCGACGCGCAAGATCACTCTTCCGGGCACTGTTGAAGCGATAGTGGAAACACCAATTTACGCACGCACGAGTGGATACATCCGCAGCAGTCTCGTAGACATCGGCGATCGCGTCTCCAGTGGGCAAGTGTTAGCCGACATCGAAACGCCGGAGCTGGACGAAGGGGTCAAAGAAACTAGAGCGCTGGTGCTCACAAATATCGCCACAAAAGCGCAAATGCAGGCCAATCTTGATAAAGCGAAGGCAGACCTGGAAACGGCTGTAGCCGATTTAGCGCAGGCGAGGGCAAATCTATTGGAAAGACAAAGCGCTGAACAATTCGCCTACACTTCAAGTCTGCGATGGAAGAGCTTGGTTGCTCAAGGCGCAGTCTCCAGGCAAGATGCGGACGACAAAGACACTGCCCTGAAAACAAGCAACGCAGCAACAGCTGCAGCTGAACAAAAAGTGCATTCCCTTGAATCACAGATTATCGCAGCCAGGGCGCAAGTGAACGCTCAGCTTGCCAACGTCAATGTAGGCGATGCAAACATCGACGCCGCCCGGGCCAGGCAGAATAGATCAAATACCGAGCAGGCTTTCAATAAAGTGGTGGCACCGTTCGCCGGAGTGATCACTGAACGCAATATCGATCGGGGCGCGCTTATAACCTCCGGCTCGGAGAACTCGAAAGTGGCTCTCTATCACCTCGCACGCATTGATACCGTGAAAGTATTTGTTGATGTTCCCCAATATGCATCAGTCGGCATTAAGGTCGGACAGCCAGTTTCAATTACCTTGAAAGAGCTTCCGGGCAGAACTTTTACAGGCAAAATCGAAAGAACCTCAGTCGCTTTAGATGCAAACGCCAGGACTTTGAAAACAGAAATTCACGTCTCCAACAGAGATTTGCTCTTAGCGCCGGGGATGTACGCCGATGTCAGTTTTTCAGTGCCACGCCCCGCTCACACTTTTCTCATTCCCACAAATGCGTTGCTGACAAGGGCTGAAGGACCAAGTGTGGTTATCGCCTCCAATGACACTGTTCACATGCGCAATGTTCAAATTGGCGATGACCTCGGCAAACAAGTGGAAATCGTGGGCGGCTTAACCAACTCTGAGAAAGTCGTATTGAATCCAAACGACTCATTGATCGATGGAGCACGCGTCAGAATCGAGAAAAATTGAGGAGTTGACAAATCGAGACGACCGGTCTATTATTGGATTATTGCGTTTGACAGCAAAGGACCAAGGCGATGAGCACCACTACCAGAACAGCCTTCAAACAAGATACGAAAATCGCCCTGTTACAAGCGGGCATGTCCATCATGCTTGAGAAAGGCTACACCAACACTGGCATCCAAGAAGTATTGTCGTCGCTGGGTGTGCCAAAAGGCTCGTTTTATCATTACTTCGAAAGCAAAGAGAACTTCGCTGTTGCCATCATTCAGCACCTGGACCAGGAGTACTCCGCTGATCTGATGAGAACGTTGCGCAACCCGCACCAGACGCCGTTGCAGAGGCTAACAACCTTCTGCCAGACGGGGAAAGAATGCTTCTTATCACAAGAATGCCGCAAGGGCTGCCTGATCGGTAACTTGAGTCAGGAAATGTCTGACCAGAGCGAGACCTTGAGAAAAGAGCTTTCCAGCGTGATGAGCAAACGACTGGCAATGTTTAGCCGGTGCATCGAAGAAGGTCAGAAACTAGGTGAGATAAATCGAGCCTGCCCGCCGCATAAGCTAGCTGAAATGTTCATGTATGGTTGGAGCGGCGCGGTTATGCACGCCAAGACCGTTAAAACTGCCGAACCAATGGAAACCTTCATCGACCTGACTTTCACCCACTTTTTGAAAGCTTCAGCGACAAATACTTAAGGGACAACATACTCTTCGGACTTTCACCCAATCACACTAATAGACCGGTCTAATAATATTCTTTTAATCCACCCAATCCTCCTTACCCTTCCAACTCTTCTCCCTACTCCCACAACTCCTTCGAGGCAATCCATCATGATCACTTCAACATTGTATTTTAAGCAGTATCTAGTCGCCGGCAACTCACACACACCCGCTGATGTTCTGCGTGAACTGTCAAGCAGTCCGCACTCTTACATCCGTCGCCGGGTTGCCGAAAACTTTGCCACTCCTGTGAGCATCCTCAATGTGCTCCTCCACGATGAACATGCAGATGTGCGCCAGAGCCTGTCCACTAATCCATCTACGCCGCGCAAGTTCCTACGAGAACTCGCCCAGGACGAAAGTTCGGATGTTCGCTACGCCCTTGCAGAAAACGCCACTATGCCGTTAGATGTGCTAATAATTCTCACTCATGATGAAAATCCATACGTTGCGCACCGCGCCACGCAAACCTTCAACCGCATTTCCGAAGCGATGCCACTTGCCCTGGCGAGCTAACCGACCGAATCAAGAAATTCAAAAAATACTGTCCTTTAAACACCTTAGGAGAACACCATGAACTCACTTCAAGAAAAACTTGCAACAACTGGCGCCAAGAAACTCGATGGCAAAATCGCCCTCGTCACTGGCGGCTCGCGCGGTATCGGCGCAGCGATTGCGCTGCGGTTGGCGGCAGACGGAGCCACCGTCGCCGTCAGCTATGTAAGCAACAAAACTGCCGCCGACAAAGTTGTTGCTCAGATCACAGAACTCGGATCGAAAGCAATTGCAGTCAAAGCTAATGTATCCTCTAAACAAGACAATGAGGCTCTTGTAGAAGAAGTGAAGAAGCTTGGCAAAATCGATATTCTCGTCAACAATGCAGCAGTATTTGCAGGCCGTCCAATCGATGAAACCGACATCGACGAATACGAAAAAATATTCGATACAAACGTCAAAGGCGTTGTCGCTACAACAATCGCCGCTCTGCCTCATTTGAATGATGGCGGTCGCATCATCAACATCTCGTCAGTAGCGTCCACAGCCAAAGTAGGAGGCTGGGGTTTCTACTCCGCCAGCAAAGCAGCTCTGGATGCACTTACGCGAGTGTGGGCACAAGAGCTTGGCAAACGACAGATCACGGTTAATGCTGTTGCACCGGGCACCACTTTGACCGAAATGTTAGAGCAAGGATTGTCGGAAGACGCTAAAAAAGCCTACGTAAAGAAAACAGCTCTTGGACGTTTGGGCCAGCCCAGTGACATTGCCGATGTTGTCGCTTTTCTGGCTTCGCCGGACGGACGCTGGGTGACGGGGCAAACTCTAGTCACTGATGGCGGAATGAGCATCTAGCACTGGCTATCTCTGTTCATCAAAACGCAGTTTCATCAACGTAGTTTCATCAACACTCACTAGCGCAGGTCTGACAAACTTGCGCTAGCGCTTTAGGACTCTCTCAAGATCAAATGGCGTCTCCAGAGAATCCGGCGTCACAGCTTAACACCCAGTGCCCGTCAATTATGCCGCCTCACTTAATCTAGCCGACTTTCCATCCGAACAGATCGACATTCAAGAACTCGCCAGGTATTCGCCTGCATGCCGCATAAACTAGAGGTTTTCAAATTCTGCGACAAGTGTCGCAGATCTACCCAAGCTCGTTTTGTTTCCGGAATCGCGACAAAATGTCGCGATTTGATCGGTAAAACAGCTGTTTTTCTGACACCTTCGGCGATTATCTCTCTAGAATGCAAAATCAGCCTATTTTTTATCTCTCTAGAGCGATAACGTCCACAAAGCCGCTCAATATTGCTTCCATATCGGCTTCAGTTGTTGGAAAAACAGCTGTTTTTCTAACACAAACACAGAAACATTAGTAAACTGCAGATCTACATTACAATCGCGACACCTATTTTACAGACCAGTTATGCCTGGTTTAGAAGATCCCGGGCCGAAGCTAGCGTCACAGCAGTTCATAGTTGCAAGCAGCTCTTGTCAGTCCAGACGGGCCGGGATCGATCATGATTACAACGTGTGAGCGTAAAATGTATCCACCAGTATCGTCATCAAATCGAGAGTTCAGAATATATGAACGTTAAACGTCCGTCATTTCCGATCATGCTCTGGTCATCCGTGTATTTGTCATCCATCCTTTTGTCATCCGTGTATCTATCCATGGTTTTGACATCCGCTCTGACCATGTGCACGACACTTTCCGCATTAGCTGAAACTACAGTCGGCGGAAGCAATTCGCCGGTGGCGCAGCAACACTTTGTCGAGGGCACGCACAAAACAGACAAGGGCGATAACGCCGGAGCGGTAAGCGAACTGACTGAAGCGATCACGATCGATCCCAAGTTTGGAAAAGCTTATGCGAACCGCGCTGCAGCCCGTTTCAATATTCATGACTACAAGGGCGCGATTGCCGATATCGATGTCGCACTGAAGTTCTATCCTAATATGCAATATCTTGTTGATCTGCGCGGGAAATCTGTGCATGCCATGGAGGCTCCTGAAGCGGCAAATCAACAGACAAATCAACAACAAATGACGCGGCAACGCGCCAACCAGCAACTGATTCAAGCGATGTTGGGCGGCGATCTGGCTGATCCTTCAACCCTGCTTTTGATGCAGGCACAACGCAAAGGGTTGATGAACGGAGGAGCCGCAAGACCGGTGGTCAATCCATTTGCCCAGCACCCTCTGGTGGTCGGTCAGCAAAATCTCACTCCAGGTGTAGCTTCCGCAAACTTAACTACGCCAGACGATCACTCCACTTCGCAAATGCCTTCCGCCACGGCATCAAAGACTGCCAAAGAGTATTTTGATCTTGGCTGCGAAAAGAACAAGAAAATGGACTTTAATGGTGCCATCCCTGAATTCGATCAGTCTATTGCTTTGAACTCAAACTTCGGTGACGCATTCGCCAACAGAGGTTTGGCGCGTTTCCACATCAAGGATTATCCAGGAGCGTTGAAAGACTTTCAAGAAGCCGATCGTTTGATCCCGAACAATCAGCAGTTGAAGAATTTGATCGAGCTCGCCCGGCGCGCCGCAAATCAGTAGACAGACCGGGTATTTGCAGAATGCGTTTTCATGTTGGTGGTGATTTTCATGCAGCCTAAACAGCCAAGAACTTTGAGAAGTGTCGTTTTAGCTATCCTTCTCATGCTTGTGGCGGGAGCAAAGCTTCCCTGCCTTGCCGACAAAGATTGGGACCCGGCCAGCAACGAAGTCGACATTCGCGCCGTCTCCTTCAGCCCAGACGGCAAAGAGCTGGCAACGGCCAGCTTCCTGAAAACCGTCGGACTATGGGACATAGCCACAGGCAAACTGCTACGAACGCTTAGCGGCCACTCAGGCGAGCTCCATGCTGTTGCCTTCAGTCCCGACGGCAAAACAATAGCCAGCGGTAGCGAGGACAAAACGGCGAAGCTGTGGGATGCCAACTCAGGTCAGGAGCTCAGAACTTTGAGCGGCCACACCGGTCCGGTGCAATCAGTCGCCTTCAGTCCAGACGGCAAGCTGCTTGCCACCGCCGGCGGTGAGGGAGTAATTAAGATCTGGGATGTCGCTTCTGGTAAAGAGCTGCGTTCCCTGTCGCTAGGCCGATCAGATATGGTCTTCTCGGTCGCTTTCAGCCCCGATGGTAAAATGCTTGCCAGCGGTGCATCAGAAGAGATCGCACTGTGGGACGTAAGCTCCGGCAAGCGCATACGCAGCTTTGGTCAAAAAACAAGTCCCTATTGTTCAGTCGGATTCAGTCGCGACGGCAAGATGATTGTCAGCGGTGCAGAGCACGAATCAACGCTCTGGGACGTGGCTTCCGGAAAGAAACTGCGGGCGGTGCCGGAAAACTTCAGTGAAGTCAGCTCAGCTGCAATTAGTGCGGATGGTAAGTTGGTGGCCTGTTGTGCCAACTCGGATAAGATCAAGCTCTGGAATGCTGCTTCTGGCAAGGTTCTGCATACGTTACTGGGTCACAGCGCCAAGGTCCTGTCGGTGGCTTTTAGCCCCGATGGGAAGGTACTTGCCACTGCCGGTGAAGATGGTGGAGCAAAACTTTGGGACGTCATTGCAGGCAAGAAGATCAATGATCTTCGCCCCTATTCAGCCTGCGCCAATTTAATTGCCTTCAGCCCGGATGGCAAAAATCTGGCCAGCGGCGCTGAAGACAACACTGTAAAAATTTGGCAGGTCACATCTGGAAAGGAGTTGCACACTCTGGTCGGGCCCGATAACTGCGTCACCTCAGTAGTATTCAGCCCCGACGGTAAGACTCTTGCCACCGCCAGCGATGATAGCTGCATTTACCTCTGGGACCCCGTCACCGGTAAACAAGTAGGTGTCTTGAATGAGAACGATCAGTACGGCAGCAGGTCGATTGCATATAGTCCTGACGGGAAAACGCTAGCCGCGGGAAGTCTAATTGAACATTTGATCATCTGGAATATGGCTTCGGGCAAGAAGCTGTCAGTCATGGAGCGAGAATCTTCGGTGCCCGCAGTGGCATTCAGCCCGAACGGCAAATTGCTCGCCAGCGGTACAGGCGGTGATGGTAGCACTACTGGTGGCACCAGAATAAAACTCTGGAGCATGCCGAAAAGAACAACGCTGCACACTCTGGTCGGACACTCTGATGACGTACTGTCAGTCGCCTTCAGTCCTGATAGCAAACTGCTCGCCAGCGCCAGTGCCGACAAATCGGTCATACTCTGGGATACGATGACAGGCAAACAACTGCGCCGCCTAACCGGACACTCCGACGGAGTCGAATCAGTGGCGTTCAGCCCTGATGGCAAAACACTGGCGACAGGCAGTAGCGACAAAACAATCAAGTTTTGGGATGTTGCTTCCGGTAAAGAATTGCGCACCTTGACCGGCCACTCATATTATGTCAACAGCGTTGTATTCAGCCCCGATGGCAAAACACTGGCCAGCAGTAGCCAGGATTTCACGATCAAGCTTTGGGATGTTGTATCTGGCAAAGAGCTGCGCTCACTGTCTAAACGAAACAATTGGACCAGGTAGAGCATTGATCTGAAAGCCGACGCCCATTTGCGCTAAGCTGCTTTGCGTTGAAAGCACCACTATCGACGATGCCTTCATGTTGCTGGCCCTCACTTCGGTCATCGCTTAATTGCGTTGTTGATGATGACCCCCATTCCACTGCCGCATCAACTAAATATTGAAACAAGCTTCGCAGCTGTCGCCCGCAGACCTAATCTTCTCTACTATCTTGGTGTCAGCAAGAAATTACTTCAAGGATAGCTATAATGTTGAGTTTTGCGGAGGAGAAAATCGGCGAGATAGCAACACATGATGGTTCAATTGGTTTTTTCCCTGACGTTGGCTCAGGTATCGTGGCGCTCAGGTTGAGCGATGGCAAGCAACTGTGGAAAACGCAACGAGCGCAGATTCCAATTGGTGTTATCGGATCATCGCTCCGGCAAGAGCGGCCTTAGGGCAGTTGGAATGTGCATCCATCCGAAAGGTCATATTCGTAGGCCTTGTGTCCTGTCGACGGCGCACCTTTGCGCACATATGGCGCTAATTTGCTGTTGGTCTTCAAAACAGGTTCGTTCAGAAACACATGAACTTGACCTTCGATCTCACCATCTGAATCTGAGTGTCCATAAATCCTGGCAGTGCGATCCTTAAGACTAATAGCCACCGCCGTGTTCTCGTCGATGGCAATGACGGCATTTTCTTTGAACTGTTTGCCCCAGTGCAGTGCTTCCACATCGCGCGTTTGTCGTTCACGTTGGGCCACATGGGTATCAACAACATAACCGTCCAGGAATCCAAAACCTGGTGTGTGTAACGGCACAAAAGGCTGATTGGGGTCATCACTCTTGATCATCTCCTTCGACATTACAGCCGCTCCGGCGCTGCTACCAGCGATGATGCGTCCATCGATCAGGAGTTGCTCAACCTGCTCGTACTGCTTCTGCGTAAAGTCACTTTTGAGCAGGTGCTGTGCCCCTCCGGCAAAAAATACTACTGCAGTGTCTTGGGGAATGTCGGTGCTGCTCTTGATCGTCTTGTCGCTGAAAACGTGCTGCGGATTAGTGATAATGATCAGATTTTCCCGCGGCACGCCTGCGTCCATGAAACGCTTGGCGTTGATGCGAGCTGAGTCGTCGAAATCTTTTGAAGCTTGACAGACAATAGCAATTTTGGCGTTCCTACCAGCAAGCTTGACCAGATCTCCCAAACTACCGCTGGGTTCAGGATCGCCTCCAATAAGGAAGAGAGTGCCAGTGTAGACTGGTTGCTTCTCCTTTGGTGCCTGCTCTTTTTCTGCGGCCATTTCCAGCGCCTTCGGGTCCCCTTCATTGCACTTGGATTTGCGCGCCACACCTGCCTGGGCGCTATAAGCGTCCAGTCGCGCCCCGTCCAGAGCGGCCTCACATGACCGAACCGGCATCCCGAGAGCACTTTCCAAGGCTGGAACTTCCGCAAAGCTCAGATTTTGAGCAACCAAGAATGCACACTCCACTCGCACAAATGCCGCTTGTCGCATAAACCCATGAGTTCAGCGGTATCGTAGCTTCCAAGTGTGGTTAAAGTGTGGCTGACAGGATCTGCTTGCTGATCTTCAATTTAGTCTTTCCATTGGTGAGATTTTAGTGCTAACTATTTGGGTACGCTGTGAAGGCGGGACCGATTTGAAGATTGAAGTTATGGAATACGGCAGAATTTTTCTCGTCTTTTCAGATACGGGTTGCGGGCATCGTAGTGCCGCTGAAGCCATTAAGCGAGCTATTCTCGAGATCTCTTCAAAGCGAGGTGATGGTGTGCCGGAAATAGTTATGCAAGACATTTTGGAAGAAAGCAACTCGGTAAACCGGCTGTTTACGCATATGTACAACCGATTGCTCAAAAATCATCAAGACTGGATGAAGTACTATTCTGCCTTGATCGAGTGGGCGAAGCCGAACGAATCAGAACTCAACTATCTGTTGTCCAAATCATATGCCAAAAGATTCATCGAAGAAGTGAACCCTGCGGTCATTGTTTCTGTACACCCAATGGTGAACCACTTCCTGGCTAGAGCACTGAAGGATCTTGGACTGAAGGGAAAGATCAAGTTGATCACTGTTTTGACAGACCCCAATGCCCACTTGTGGTCAGGTTGGGCCTGTCCCGGTGCCGATTTGACGATTGCCCCAAATGATCTGGCGCGTGACCGCTTGATCTCGTTCGGTATGGATCCTTCAACCATTAAAGTGATCGGTATGCCCATTGCGCCAGAGTTTCTCAAGCCGCCGTCAGAATCACGACATGACCTGCTTGGCCGGCTGGGGCTGAATCCAGATGAAGTGACAATTGCCATTACAGCAGGCTCCGCCGGTGGTGGCAACATGCCCAAGATTTACAAAGCACTGCAGCAGGTGCGCAAGCCTGTGCAAGTTATATTCGTCTGTGGAAAGAACGCCAAGCTTAAAGCGAAGATGGACCGACTGAGTAAGAAATCGCCCCTCAGAACAGTCGTTGTAGGCTATGCAAAGTCAGTCGCCGACGGCATGAATGCCTGCGACCTTCTGGTCACGAAAGCGGGAGGATTAACCACATTCGAAGCGATCGCCAGACGGCTTCCCATGGCATTCGACATGCTGACTGAGCCTATGCCGCAAGAAGCCGGCACTGCTGAAATGCTCATTGAAGCAGGTCTGGCGAAGCCAATCAGGCAACCTGACGACATAGTGCCTATAGTTGAAGCGCTGGCAGTGATTCAAGGCCGGCTCAGCATGCCATTACCGGCAGTGCACAACCTCGATCATGTCGATGCCGTCTACGAGATTGCCCAGACCATTCTTCAGCTTTGTGAGCCTGTTACCGTAAGCCTGTCACCGTAAATTGGCAGAAATTCAGCCAGCCGGGAGCGCGATTTCCCAACGGTTGTAGTTGAGCGACTTATGCACATAAGTCTTACAACATCAACCATCGCAACTGCTGAACTACGGGCACTTCAAAATTGATTGGTGGAATTGAACTTTTTTCCCGCTCCAGACGCCCATAAATACGGGGTCGCAGACAGTTGAAGGTGAGCGATTTTTGTGCAAATATCGCTCAACATCAACCCGCCTGTGGGAGTGACCCTCGCAACAATCAAGATATCGCCGGCACTCCTTCTAAGATTTTTCTCGCCTCAAGAAGCTCGTCCCGCTTGGCACTTGTCACAGTCGGATACGCCAGATCGAGCTTTTCCAGGGTCTGGACCACTGCCCCGGCTACGGCCAGGCGAGTAAACCATTTTTTGTCAGCCGGGATCACATACCAGGGAGCCTGCTCTGTCGCCGTTGCCTTGATCATTTCCTCAAATGCTTTCATGTAGGAGTCCCAGAACTCCCGCTCCTTGATATCGGCAGACGAGAATTTCCAATTCTTCTCAGGGCGATCGAGGCGCGCAACCAGCCGCTTAGTTTGTTCTTTTTTGGACAGATGCAAAAAGAGCTTGATGGGCACTATGCCGTTGCGCCCCAAATAGCGCTCGAACGAGCGAATGTCTTCCAGCCTCTCGTCCCAAATATGTTTGGTGATCAGTTTTTTCGGTAGCTTCTGATTGTCCAGAATTTGTTCGTGAACTCTGACCACCAGAACCTCCTCGTAATAGGAGCGGTTAAAAATGCCGATGTTGCCTCTCTCAGGCATGCATTTGTGGTACCGCCATAGAAAATCGTGGTCTAGCTCTTCCTGGGATGGCTGTTTAAACGAAGAAACCTGCACGCCCTGTGGGTTCACTCCAGACAGCACATGCTTGATGGTGCCGTCCTTGCCGGCGGCATCCATGGCTTGTAAAATTAAGAGCACGCTCCAGTTGTCCTGGGCAGCAAGCTTATCTTGTAGTTCGGCCAGCCACTCCACGCCTTGTACTAGAAGCTGCTTAGCATCCTCTTTCTGTTCGGATTCTAAACCGCCGGTGCTTTGCGGATCGTGGTCGCCAAGCCTAAAGCCCTTGCCGTCTGTGACTCTGAAAGTTTTGAGAAGACTCTCGATTTGTTCGAGCTTTGGTTTGGATTTCACAACGACCCTCCGGAGGTGTTTCATGCGGCTCCATGGAGCTGGACAATTGTCGCGCCATCAGCTTGATGAATCAACTCCCACTTTTGGTTAAACTAGCGGCTAATGGATCGAGGATACACAAAAGCACTTGCTGTGGAGCGACATTATGAACCAGTCCTATAAGTACCTGCTTACAATGCTTGTCTGCATCGCTCCTATAAGTACAGCTGCGCAGACAGGAGAGTGGGCTAAATACAAGGACGCCGGCATGGCCGCTTTTAAACAAGGGCAATACGCTGAAGCAGAGAAATCTTTATCAGCCGCGTTAAAGGAGGCGCAGAAGTCCGGTGCGCAAAATGAGGAGCTGGCTGCGAGCTTATCTAATATGGCAGCGCTGTACCAGACCCAAGGGAAGTACACAGAAGCGGAGCCCCTGTTAAAGCGGTCCCTGGAGATATGGGAGTCGATCCTTGGCCCAAATGATCCGGTGGTGGGCAAGTGCTTGAATAATCTAGGACTCCTGTATAAGACGCAAGGAAAATACGCGCAAGCCGAGCCGCTTTACAAGCGAGCGCTGGAGATAAAGGAGAAGTCGCTGGGGCTCAATGATCCAGCCGTGGGCACGAGCCTCAATAACCTTGCGTCACTGTATATGACGCAAGGGAAGTACGCAGAAGCCGAGCCGCTTTACAAGCGGGCGGTGGAAATAAGCGAGAAGGCGACGGGGGCGAATCATCCAGATGCGTCCACGAGCTTGAATAATCTGGCATTACTTTATGACACGCAAGGAAAGTACTCAGAAGCTGAGCCGCTATATAACCGCGCCCTGGAGATACGAGAGAAGGCGTTGGGGCTGAATCATCCAGACGTGGCCAGCATCCTCAATAACCTGGCAAAACTCTATTACGAACAGGGGAAGTCCGGGCAAGCCGAACCGCTGTATAAGCGCTCCCTGGAGATATGGGAGAAGGCTTTGGGGACAGATCATCCAGCCGTGGCCATGAGTTTGAATAATCTCGCCGCACTATATCGCTCGCAAGGGAGGTATGCAGAAGCCGAGCCGCTTTACAAGCGCTCCTTGGCGATAAGGGAGAAGGCGTTGGGGCCGAATCATCCAGACGTGGCCATGAGCTTGAGTAACCTGGCCGTTCTCTATGCCAAGCAAGGGAAGTACTCAGACGCGGAGACGCTTTACAAGCGCTCCCTGGCGATAAACGAGAAGGCGTTGGGGCCAAATCATCCAGCCGTCGCCACGTGCCTGGAAGATTACGCAGACCTTTTGCGAAAAACAAACCGACAGTCAGAAGCGTCCACACTGGACCTCCGAGCCAAGGCTATTCGAGCTGAGCAGAAGTAGATAAGCCCGATTTTTTGCGTAAAACGAATCGTGTGTCAGAAGCATCCAAACTGGAGATTCGAGCTAAGGCTATCCGGGCTGAGCAGAAGAAATAGATCGGCACAGGCGGAGGAGGTTTGGTGGTATCGCTATTGGTGCTACGACTTTTGTACCACGCATGGCACGACAGAATACACCTAGTCGGTCCAACCTCTCTCCACTTTTTCGACTTTCAGTTCGACCTGCTTTTGAATCAAGCGTCTACTCTTTTCGTGGCATTCACGGATACTGCTGACAATGGGATGATCATTTCCATGCAGTTTTTCGAGAATGGTGAGAGCCTGGCGATAGAGGATTGACGCTTCGGCATATTTGCCCTGCCTTTCACACACAAGAGCGAGATTGTTTGCCGCTTGAGCGACATCGCAATGATCGGCGCCAAGTACTCGCTCTGAAATCTGCAATATCCTTTGGCAAAGCGATTCGGCGCGATCATATTTAGCTTGCTTCCAGTAGGCTTCCGCCAGATTTTCGAGAGTGGTGTATAGCCGCGGATCATCAGAGCGAAAACTCTTTGACTCATCGAGAGCCGCTAACCACATCGCCTGTGCCATGAAGTAATTGTCATCCGCCATGGCTTTAACACCGGCGGCTTTGTAGTTCTCCCAATCGGTGCCGTCTTTAGCCTGACACTCACGCACCAGGGCTTCCATGGCTACCGCTTCGGACTGCCTATCGCAAGCGCGCAAAGACTTGGCATACCATTTCGCGATATCGGCTACGAGAGGGTGCAGAGGTCCCAGCGCAGAAGAGCGTATATTCATAGCTCTGCGGAAGAGTTGTTCTGATTCTTCGTATCGCTCCAGGAAAAAGTAGAGTTTAGCCAAATTTTTCAAATCAATAGATACGCTCAAATGCTGGCTACCCAACTCAGTTTCCCTGATCCTCACTGCCTCCAAAAGCAGCGGTTGCATTTCACTGAGCATCTTCTTGCGACCGTATAACTCCGCCATCTTGAGCAGCGCGTCCGCCAATGCTACATTCGGGGACCCGCGCCGGCGCAACGAGTCAATCTCGATCTGGCATTGCTGAATCGCTTCATCTGTCTCATCGGCGGGCTTGAGAGGCATCTCGAAAATTGGCAAGTTATCGTAGCTAAGGGTCATGACGTCGACATCCTCGACCCCCTCGACCCCCTTTGGCGCCGGGCTCGCCTTGCCCAATGCGACATCCAATTCGCGTTTGGTGTCACCAATTGCTTCGTCGCCGGCGCCGACTCGCTCTTGAATGTACAGCGCCTGCCGCAACCAGTTTTCTGCCTTTTTGAAACTCTTTCGTTCCAAACAGACTCTGCCTAATCCGTACATGACAGCTGCAGCCTGGGCGCTGTTCGCACCATGTAGACGGGTTTGCAGTTTCAGAAATGTTTCCAGATCGGATATGGTGTCAGTATTCACTGCGCACACCTCCAAATCAATTTTTCCCAACGCCCTGTCACCGTTATATCACGCGAGCTTAGAATGCATAAGTCCTGCCCATGCCAGGGAATTCCCATTCTACTCAGCAGCCCAAATGATTATTCACTAATAAAAGTAGGGCGTCTTCTTGGTCCATTCGTTGCCGGGGAAGTTTTTGTGCAGGATCAGGAAAGCCTTTTTGGATAGTTTGCTGGTATCGCTATCGGTGCTGCCCACTTTTGTAGCACGGATGGCGCGGTAGAGTGATTCCGCCAGTCTCGGATCATGCGGTTGAAGATCCGCCCAGGCAATGACAAGCTTGCAAAGATAATCGGGGGCATTGCCTTTGCTCTTGATCGATGCAAGTTCTTCAGTGGCTGTCTTCTTCTGCACATCAGTGAGAAAATATACGGCTGGTAACGCCTTCTTCTTGCTGGCATCATCGGAGTCAGAGTCTCCACCATAACTGCCAGGCACTCCCTGCTCACTCCACCAGTTGTTGCTATAGTCGTCCAGAGTGTCGAAAGCTGTCTGACGTGCCGAGCCAAATGTTACGTAAGGTCGCATGGCGGGATTTTTCAGGACAATCGATGCGAATAGAAAATCCTTCCCTGCGCCGGGGGCAGCCTTGTTGTATTCATCCAGCGATTTGCCCAACTGAGGGCGTACTTCCTGCAAAGCTTGGGCGAAAGCTTTCTGCTGCGCATCCTGCTTGAGCATGGCGCTGCGTACCCAGCCTGCTTGTGCGATGTCCAACCGGAGAGGCTGAGGAAGAGAGGTTTGCCCCAAAAGCGTCTGAGTCAAAGAGAGGGGCAGCGCGAAGTTAATCACATCGGCTGCCGTCTTGGTCAGGCAGCGCGGATTATCCAAAAAGCGATCGCCAGACTGCAATTGCTTGAGTGTGCTAGCTGAATCCGTTGTCGGAACAGCATCCACATCTTCTATCACACCGATGGACGAAGGAGACAAGAAAGCAAATTTCTTGAACTCATCCATATCATGCACCAAACCAAGACCTTGTTCCATGAGGAGGTTACGTGCTGATGGTGGCAACTGAGCCTCTGGTAGGGCGAGCAGTGATTTCAGTATCGTATAGGCCTCGCCTCGCTTTTCGCTTGCCGTAAGCAGGCGAATGCGGTGGAACGCTAAGGTAATATAGGCAGCAGAACTAGCGGGAACTTTTGCGGCGGCAGCTAAAACCTCGGCGGCATGCTGATCGCTTGCGTCAATCTTGGAGACGGCGGAAACGAGCCAGGCATTCGAGCCTGAACGCTTCCACTCACTGTATGCTTTTTGTGCGGCATCTTTGGTCTTCAGCTGATAATTCAGGATCCAGCGGCTCATTTCATCACTGGGCACTACAGGCGGTGCCTTTGTCGGCTTATTCTTGCCTGCGTGATCGGGTGATTTACTAAGCAGAGGCGGTGTGCTGGTACAAGCGGAAAGAAGAAACGGAGCCGCGCACAGAATCAATGCCAGCAGATGCATCCAGGGACTGTTAGCGATTTTCGCACAGGCAACATCGCTGCCCAGTTCGCTTGCCTGATTTCGTATCCACAAGCAGATCATTAGCAATGCAGCCGCCAGCAGTGCTACCGCCACTGCCGCAGACGGCGTCCGTGATTGCCAATCCCACGTCGTTGGTGTGTTAGCATCGGGGTCGGGCTCGGGACTGAGTACGTCAAGCAGTATGGAGTAATCGGCTAAATCATTCCCCAGGGTGGAATCCTGTTGGTTGAGAAGTTGCCGCGATAACTCTTGCGCTCGTGCCGTCGGGTCGCGCTGTGCTTTGATGTAGCCCAGCAATCCGCGGGCAGCATCATGGTACTGTGACTCTTCTTTCGATGCGATAACACCCTGTGCTGCCGATTGAGCTTTCTTCAGGCAGTCGTAACCAGTCATCGTGCGTGCCATTTTGTCATCGAACTGATCGGTCAGCGCATCGAGACTTGGCGCCAGGGTGGCAGCGCGCACCAGGGTTCTCGCTACCATATATGGTGCCACTGGGCACCAGGGAGAATTCTTGTTGGCAGCAATGGTCGAAAACTCTTGCTCGGCTAAATCAAAATGCTGTGTATAAAAGTGCGCACTGGCAATTTGATACTCTCTATTCGCCTTTTGAACGGGGTTGGCATCGCCTAAAAGTGGGTCTGGAATTGCTTTGTGATCGGCGTCAGTGCCTGGCTCCGAGGAGATGGCGAAGATCCGATCTTGTGCGGTAACCCAATCTTTGACAGCGGGGTCTTTGCCACCATCTTTGCTGGACTGTAGCTGCGAATTTAGCGTTGCTGCGGCGGTAGAATATGCCTGAAGCTGGAAGTTCAGATAGTTGGTGTAGTTTTCCTTGCTAATGTGCCGATAGTAGTCGAAATCTGCCGGCATTGGAATATTGACCTTCTTGCGGGCAGTGCGCCATTGCGTTTCAGCGTTTTCCATCTCAGGCGTATAAAGCGGCGTTGTACCCCGGTCTGTGAGCCGATGCCACCACATGTTTGTCGCTTGTTGCTGCTGATCTTTGGTCAGTTTGTGATTGGAGAAATAGAGATAGGCGACGGCAAGATACGACCGGGCAAAGGTCGGTTGAACAATTCCCAACTCTCCGGCCGCATATCTGGTTAAGGGAAGGTCCGGACGTCGGGTATGCGAAAAGACAACCTCAGGCAGAAACGGCCCACAAGCCAAGACTGGACAAAGAAGCAAGATCATGGCAAGAAAAACTAAACTTGCTAAGGCGACAATTGCGCCAATTCTGCCGTTGCTGGATGGATTTTTGTTATTGCCTTTTTTTCGCATGTTGCAAGCTCTTGTGCGTCGATGTGTGTGAACGTATGCACACAAACTTTTAGAATACTATCGTCCTTGTGGTGAGGCGGTGTAAGGTACACATGATAACTTTGTTAAAAGTTCCATGAAGGGGACCAGAACAGCTGCTAGCGCAGGGAGTTGAGCAATGGTACTAACCACCAAGAGTCCATCCAGTGAGAGCAAATCGATCAGCGCTTACGGCGTCGCAAGGTCAACAGTATCCGCAGATCCGTTGAGCGCTCAAGAGTTGCAGCAGACTCACGCATATTGGCGAGCTTGTTGCTACCTGGCTGCCGGCATGATTTATCTTCAATCCAATCCACTCCTGAAAGAGCCCCTCAAAGTCGAGCACATCAAGAGAAGGCTGCTTGGACATTGGGGCACCAGCCCAGGTCTGAGCTTTATCTACACGCACTTAAATCGGTTCATCAAGAAGTACGACCTTGACATGATCTTTATGGCCGGTCCAGGGCACGGTGCTCCCGGAGTTCTCGCACCAGCCTATTTGGAAGGCACTTACTCAGAGGTTTATCCGGACAAAAGCGAAGATGAAGAGGGAATGACTGTTTTCTTCAAAGAATTTTCCTTTCCGGGCGGCATCGGCAGCCATTGCACACCAGAGACACCGGGGTCAATTCATGAAGGTGGCGAACTCGGCTACAGCGTGTCGCATGCTTACGGTTCCGTCTTTGACAATCCAGATCTGATTACTGCTGTGGTTGTAGGAGACGGCGAATCCGAAACTGGACCGCTGGCTACGGCGTGGCATTCCAACAAGTTCATCAATCCAATTCGTGATGGTGCCGTTCTTCCCATCCTTCACTTAAATGGCTACAAAATCAACAACCCGACTATTTTGGCGCGTATCAACCATGATGATCTGGAAAGTCTTTTCCGCGGTTATGGATACACACCTTACTTCGTAGAAGGCAGCGATCCTGACAGCATGCACCAGGCTATGGCAGCTACGCTTGAGCATTGCATCAACGAGATTCGCACTATTCAAAAGGAAGCACGAACCTCAGACGTAGTGAGCCGTCCGCGCTGGCCGATGATCGTCATGCGCACCCCCAAAGGATGGACCGGTCCCCAACAAGTTGATGGGCACAAGGTCGAGGGTTACTGGCGAGCGCATCAGGTGCCACTTGGCGGTGTGCGAGAAAACCCCGAACACCTCAAGCAGTTGGAAGCTTGGTTGCGAAGCTACCAGCCGCAAGAACTCTTCGACCAAAACGGCACACTGCTGAAAGAGCTCAAAGAACTAGCGCCTCAAGGAACACGTCGGATGAGCGCTAATCCTCACGCCAATGGTGGCACTCTGCTTAAGTCATTGAAAATGCCCGACTTCCGCCAGTACGCAGTAGATGTGCCAAAACGCGGCTGCACAGAGGTAGAGAACACCCGCCCTCTAGCCAACTTTCTTCGAGACATCATGAAGGCCAATCCGCATAACTTTCGAGTGTTCGGACCAGACGAGACAACATCAAATAAGTTGGATGCGATTTATGAAGCCAGTAAGAAATTCTGGAACGAAGAATATTTTGCCGAAGACGCTGATGGTGGCGAACTTGCAACTGACGGGCGAGTGATGGAAATGTTGAGCGAACACACCCTGGAAGGATGGCTGGAAGGTTATCTTTTAACGGGACGCCATGGATTTTTCTCTACCTATGAAGCGTTTGTGCATGTAATCGACTCCATGTTCAACCAGCACGCTAAGTGGCTGGAAATCTCCAGGAAAATTCAATGGCGAGCCTCAATTGCCTCGCTTAACTTGTTGATCACATCGACTGTCTGGAGGCAAGACCACAACGGCTTTACGCATCAAGATCCGGGCTTCCTGGATCTGGTCGTGAACAAGAGCCCCGATGTCGTTCGTATCTATCTGCCACCCGATGCTAACTCACTTCTGTCGTGTGCCGCTCACTGCTTGCGCAGCCAGGATTACATCAACGTCATTGTCTCCGACAAACAGCTGCATCTGCAGTTCATGGACATGGACTTTGCCGTCAAGCACTGCACGAAGGGAATCGGACTCTGGCCATGGGCCAGCACCGACAACGGCTGTGAACCAGATGTGGTGCTGGCATGCGCCGGCGACATGGCCACTCAGGAAGCACTGGCCGCCAACGCATTGTTGCGTGCCGAATTTCCCGACCTAAAAATTCGCTTTGTCAATGTGGTGGACTTGCTCAGGCTGCAGCCGGACACCGAACATCCTCACGGCATGAGCGACCGAGACTTTGACAGCCTCTTCACAGCTGACAAACCAGTAATCTTCAATTTCCATGGTTATCCCTGGCTCATTCACCGTCTCGCTTACCGTCGCACAAACCATAGCAATATGCACGTGCGCGGTTACAAGGAGCACGGCAATATCAATACACCGTTGGAGTTGGCGATCAACAATCAGGTGGACCGCTTCACGCTGGCCATGGATGTGATTGACCGCGTGCCCAGGCTGGCAGCTATCGGAGCGCATGCTAAGTCCAAATTCCGCGACATGCAGATCGATTGCCGCGCCTATGCCGATGAATACGGCATAGACAAACCAGAGTTCTCTCAGTGGAAGTGGACGGAATCTTGTCAGTAACAGCAACTGCCGATTGCACTGCAATCCGGTCTTAGCAATTTATAGACAATAGAGCAATCGTTCAAGCGTATAATTGCTGAGCTAGCCACGCGCCCTTCTTTCGGCATGGAGATTGCTATGTGCAGTCTGACTAAATGGCGGATAGTTTCAGGTCTGTGCAGTCTCACTATTCTGACTGGGTCAGCGCGCGCCGCTGACAACGATAAACCCGTCTCCGCATCTGCCAGGAGTCAGCTTCTCTCACCCCTGACCATAGATGACAAATACCTGCCCAACGAGATTCCGGCGAGAAACCCATCGGGCACCTTGACGCTTCGTGGTGCTGTGGCTGAGTCAGCAGTGCATAACAAAGATGTGCAGGAAGCCACTCTTCAGGTCTCACGCTTCAAGTGGGATTATCTGGCCGCGGAAACCAACAGACTGCCTAATGTTCGAGTGCTCAGTTATCTTGCCGACCAGACTGTCAACACAACATTGATACCGGCAAGAACTAATGCATTTCTGTTCATGAGTGCACTGTTTCCAATCACTCAGCAGTATCGCTTTGGACTTGAAGCAAAAGCGGTAAAACTAGCTCGCGAGATTGCCGCGGAAAGATTGCGTCAACGATTGGACGAGACTAATGCAAAAGTCAAGGAAGCCTATTACAAACTGGCTCTAGATGAGAGTCTTCTTGATGATATTCAGGACTCTCTCAAGTATCTTTCAGAACTGCAAAAGACCGTTGCCGACCAGGTGAAACGAGGAAACTCGCTCAAGGTCGAGGAAATGGAAGTAGCTGCTCGACTGGCAAAAGCACAATTCGAAGAGACTAAGGCTCGCAATACTTACAATATCGATCGCGAAACATTCAATCACCTGCTCGGACGTGATCTGAAATCCACCGTCACACTAGATGTGATACCGCCTATCGACCCGCTTGAAGTCGACGTTGAACAGACTGAACGAAAAGCTTTGTCGATGCGTCCTGAGATTCGAGAAGCCGACGCGCGTGTAAGACAACTGCGCTTGGAAAAGAAAATCATCATGGCCGAATATATTCCCAATGTCAGCGCCGGCGTTGTCTACATCACCCTTCCTGGATTTAACAACTCTTTGGTGCCAAAAAATATTCTCGCACCAGGCATTTTCATAAATTGGAATGCCTGGGATTGGGGTCGCAAGGCAATGCTGGCCAAATCCCGTTCCCAGGTTGAGCAAGGTGCGCAGCTTACTGCTCAAAGTACAAGAGAGCAAGTACTGATCGATCTGCATACGCAGATCAACAAGGTCACTGAGTCTCGACAACTGGTGCAGATCGCTCAGCTGGCGCGAGCCGCATCTCGCGAGCGCATGCGTGTTTCCATGAACCGATACAAGTATACGGCAGAGAAGTTATCAGATGTCTTGCAAGCGCAAAGTAGCCTGGCGGATGAGAACAATAACTATCATCAAGCACTGGTTGCTTTCTGGCAGTCCAAAGCAGAATTTGAACGAGCGGTGGGTGTGGAGCAGTGACAAATGGGCAATAGAGGGGAGCTGAGACCAAGACGGGGTTGGCAAAACGTTATACGTCATACGTATAGCGTATAACGTTATACGTATGACGTTATACGATCGGGATCACCAATGGAGATGCTGTTACGCGTAAGGAGTATGGGAAGGTAGTAATGTCGGCAGAAGTGGAAAACGAAAAGGCTCGGCAAGACGCACTAGAAAAGAGTGCGCGCGATGCATATGCCCAAGCTGCTGCTGAAAAAGCCAAACGTGAGTCTGCCGAACAAACCGCCCGCGATGCTTATGCCAGAGCTGCCGCTGAACAAGCTAAACGAGAGTTGGCAGAACAAGCTACTCACAACGCTTTGCTTCAGTCCTCCGCAGATCAGTCGGCAAAAGAGTCTGCCATGAGAGCTGCTCACGATGCTACTGCCGTTGCAGCTGCGGAACGCACCGCTCGTCAAGCTGCGGAACAAGCCCTGCACAACGCTTCCATCCAGTCTGCTGCGGATCGATCCGAACGCGACGCCGCCGTAAGAGAGGCTCGCGACGCCTCTGCTACAGCTGCTGCCGAAGGGGTGGCCCGGCAAGCAGCGGAAAAGGCAGCCAGGGATGCCAATGCTAAAGCTGCTGCAGAACGGACCGCACGCGAGAGTGCTGAAGCGCGCCTGCAAGTGGCGGCTGGTGCACAAGCAGCGGGACACCAAACGGCACCGCCAGCGGCGGCGTCCCCTGCGGCCGCGACACCACCTTCTGCGGCCGCAACACCACCTGCTGCGACCTCGCTGGCTTCGACGCCGCACTCTTCTGCCGGCGCTGCACAGCCATCGCCAGGCAGCTTTGCCCGCAATTGGCTCGTCGGTCTGGTCATCTTGGCGTGCGCTTGCTCCCTATTTTTCGTGATCAGGGGATCTTGGACAGATTGGGGAAATAGCATTTCCATAAAGACGGATGACGCATTTATAAGAGCTGATGTGGCGCCCTTAAGCACTAAGTCTTCAGGCATCGTTCGAGCAACCAACGTCAACGATTTCCAGTCAGTGAAGAAGGGACAGGTTTTAGTCGAACTCAAGAACGATGATTATAAAGCACGGGTCGAACAGGCTGAGGATGCAATCCGGCAGGCGCAGACGAAAGTGGATGATATGAAGCAGCGCAAAGAGGAGCAAGATGCAAGAGTTGCACAAGCCAAAACTGCATTGGGAAATAGTCGCACCAGTGTAACGCAAGCGGATGACACCATAGGCAGTGCCAAGGCGGCGATTCAGGAAGCACAAGCAGGCATTGATGCGGCCAAGGCTGCCATCATCCAGAGTCAAGCTGCATCAAAAGCCGCTGCCGCTGACTTGAGAAGAACCGCTCTTGAGCGCACCCGGCAGGAGGCGTTGCTGGCAGACGAAAGCACCACGGCAGAAAAGGTGGAGCAAGTAGTAAACGAAAATGAACGAGCAGTCGCTAACCTGGAGGCGCAAAAGGCCGCCCAAAGCAAAGCTAAGGCCGATCTGGTGGCGCGGCAGGCCCAACTCACCAGGGTCGCGGAACAACTTTCGAGCAGCCGCTCGGAAAGAGCAAAGAGTTTGCTCTTGGTAGAAAGTCACCAGAATGAGCTGACTGTTCAAAACAAGCAGAGAGAGCTTCTTGATGGAGAGGAGAAACAGTTGATTGCTGATCTGGCTTCCAAAAAGGCAGGACTGACATCTGCACAGGTCGAGCTGGATTACACGGTGGTTAGCGCTCCAGCTGACGGAATCGTGGGCGAGCTCAAAGTCAAACCGGGACAGCTGGTCAGTGCCGGCACGCAAGTTATAACCCTGATCTCGGCAACGCCATGGGTGATCGCCAACTACAGGGAGACACAACTGACCAAAGTGAAAGAAGGCGATGTCGCACAGATCGATATAGACGCACTGCCTGGCACGCATTTGAAAGGGCATGTAGAGCGCATCGCACCAGCGAGCGGTTCTCAGTTTTCGCTGCTTCCACCAGATAATGCAAGCGGTAACTTCACCAAAATTACCCAGCGCATCCCCGTCAAAATCAGCTTTGATGAAGATCAGCAGCAACTATCCAATTTGAGACCAGGAATGTCCGCGATTGCAACAATTATTCCAGGCAGCAAACCATAGGTGGGTTGATGCGAGCTGACTCTACTAGTTTGAGCAATGCACGCAACACCCAACCCGCGTCCGCTTCCAGCGCCAGTACTTTGACCACACATCCGCTTCTGGCTGTGCTCGGCGTTTTAATCGGTGCACTGACTTCAGTGTTTACCGGTCGCCTTCTTTCTATTGGCTTAGCAGATGTGCAGGGCGCCATTGGTGCCAGCTCTGATGCAATGACCTGGGTGTCGACAGCATACAACGCCGGCAACATGTTTATCGGTCCTTTGATCGTTTTTATGGGAGGCTTGTTGGGTCCCAGACGCATCCTCCTTTGGGCTAGCGTCGTATTCATGCTCAGCGAATTGTTGTCTCCACTGGTTGCTCGAAACCTTGGCACCTTGATTGTTCTGCAATTCATAGCGGGGCTATCTGCGGGAACCTACTATCCGCTCACCATGACCCTGATTGTTAGGAATCTACCGCTCAAATTCGTGCCTCTGGGAGTGGCTGCCTACGCTTTAGACATTCTCGCCTCCACCCATATCGCTACAGCCCTTGAAGCTTGGTACGTAAATAACCTGTCGTGGCACTGGGTCTTTTGGAATGCACTGCTGACGACACCGCTGTTGATGGCATGTCTTTATTGGGGAGTGCCTAGACAACCGTTGCCGCGAAGCAGCCCGCAGACAAACTTGTGGGGATTTTTCTATGTCAGCTCTGGTCTTACCCTCATTTACTGTGGCTTAGATCAGGCAGAGAGGCTGGATTGGTTCAATTCCGGCACCATTGTCGCTTTTCTTGCCACAGGTGTTTTCCTTCTTGCTGTCGCCATGATCAGACGGTTGAGGCAGCCTAATCCTCTTCTCAATTTGCGCTTTCTTGCCACTAGAAATCTGTTGCTACTCGGGGCAGTGCTCGTTCTCTTCAGGTTCTTACTCTTGGCTCCGACCTTGCTTTTGCCTCAATTCTTGAGCGTCTTTCACGGTTACCGTCCTGATCAGACGGGGCCGGTTTTGGGCTGGATAGCACTTGTTGAGCTTGTTGCCGCACCAATTGCCGGTTTCATGCTGTACAGAGTGGATTCAAGATTGCTCTGCTCAGTCGGTTTTGGGCTTGCCGGACTGACCTGCTTATTAAACTCAAGACTCGATCCTGGTTGGACAGGAGAGACGTTTGTGGCCATGCAAGCCCTCAATGCCATTGGCATCGCTTTCGCTTTGACTGGATTGATAACCACTATTCTTCGTAATGCACTGGCGCTTGGTGCCTTGCAGAGCCCCGCCAACATGCTTACGCTTTCTTGTTGGTTTCAGACTTGCAGGCTCTTCGGCGGGGAATTCGGTAAAACTGTGCTGGTGCGATTTCTCAAAATCCAATCCACATTGCACTACACTGTTTTGTCGCGACATGTTGACGGTGGTTGGTTGACGCAGGAGCGGCTGCAGCTTCTGGCGAGCAAATTCTTTCCTGATGGCTCCGGGCTGGATGATGCCCGGCTGCGTGCCCTTGCCGAAATGGGTGCGCAGCTGAAGCAGCAAATAACGCTGCTAGCCCTGAGCGACGCATTTACCTTAATTGCGATGTCGGCTGCCTTTTGTATGTTGCTTGTCAGCCTGATTACATACGCACCACCTTTGATATCGCCAAAGAAGGAGCATGCAGCATGATATTGCTCATCCTGGGTGTAGCGCTGCTAATTCTGGCCTCAGAGACACCTTTCAAACTGGTCGGCTGTACGGGGATCGCTTCGATTTTCGAGTGCGACTGCACATACGCTCTGACATAGGCTCGCCCCTTCGATTGTTTCATACACTCGACCAACTCCATGACCAGAACCCAGGCAATGAAGACAAGGGCTGGTGCCGATAACATGCCCACAAGAATTGTTAGCTCGTTCATGATTCTTTGCTCCTTATTTGCCTCTAGTTTGACTCTAGCGCTGGAAGCACCTTTCTTATGCAATCGCTACATAGTCTTAATAACCGTCAGCTATGCATCGATTTGCCCCCAGGGAACGACCGTTTTCCTGCTTTGCGGAGTCACCATGAGTGGTGGCTCCAGATCCGGCACGGACGGCATCATGTTATACGGCGGGACGGGAGCGGGTTGCTTTGTTTCACAATGCTGTAGCCGTTTTGCCCTGAGCCAGAGTGCTCTTCAGTTGTCCGTCCAGGTCCTTAAGCTCTTTTACGTCCTTTTGCATAACCTTCTCGGGAATCGTGCCAGTATCGATGCTTAGATACCAGGCTTCCTCAGTGCAGATGGAATTGACCTTGGTGTTGAAATCTCTGGCTTGATTGGCCAATATTTCTTTGTGCGCCAGGCACTGGTCTACTTCTGCCCTTACTTGATCTTGCAGCACGGCAGATCCTTTAAACCCTTGAACCGAGGCCGATTGCACATAACGATCGAGCTCCGCGTCGATACCAGCAAGAGTGCTTACCTCTTGCCGAAAAACAGCCGGCGGAATTGAATTGCTGGTAGCCAGATAGCGGTCTTCAGCCGCACCTACCCCATCGACGGCACGTCGCAAATTAACGGACTGATCTGGGGAGATAGAACCGTGTACCAACCTATTGTTGATCTCGATCAGCAAGCGAGCTTGAGCTAGTACCGTTGTGGGTGGACTGTTGGACAAGATTTGCTGATCATCTTTCTTGGCGACACCAGGTTGTAACTGCATCAGAGCCCAGTTCGCTGGGCTAGACACAACTGTAACAAGTAGCACTAGGAACAACGGAACCAAAATATTACGCATAACCACCTCCAGATCTGGGTCTTGCCAGATCACCTCTGCGTCTTGCCAGCTCACCTCTGCGTTCAACTTACAGTCACTGTTATCTGTGAACGGGCTGTTTCAATTCAGTGTGCGATTGTACATACGCTCTCACGTTCCATTGCCTGATATAGTCGTTGAACTCTATGAGCATCACCCAAGCAATGAATAAAAATGCTGGTGCCGATAACATGCCTACAAGTATCGTTAAGTCGTTCATGATTTGTTCGCTCCAAATTGCCCATACACCGACTTTACCTCTAGCCTCTCCAGCGGTCCAATACAGAGTTCTTATGGAATCGATAGATATTCTCAATAATGTGATATAAGTCTGTCACGCACAAAGATTCGGCATTCAAGAGCAAGTAAACAAATGGCGATCAGAAATTCCATCTGTGGGCTTCTATTGGCTCTGTGCATTTTGATCACGCCAGTGATTGCCGTCGCGCAGCCAGTGATTGCTGACACACAGCTTGCGACGGCTGGCACACCGTCAGCGGAACCGATTTCGGTGCCACCGATTGATCTATCCAAGGATGTCTCTGGTGCCATCGCACCGCCGGCGATGTCAATGACAGAAACAGAGCAGAAAGTGCTGGATTATCTTGAGAAAGACGAGAGTGCTCAGGCGCAGAAGCTACTCAATTCAACAATTGCAAAATCAAAGGGGAATAAAGACTCCGAGCTTTTATCCCTTCGAGCATACCTACATTTTCAAAGCAACGATTACAAGAAAGCGGCTCAAGATCTACAAAAGTCTCTCTCCCAAAAACATGGAGGAGCCTCTGACGCCAGTGGATATCGAGCCTTTCATATCACAGCTTTGCGGATCAAGTGCTTGGGTGATACTTATTACAGCATGCATCGCAAGAAGGAAGCACTTAAACAATACCAGGATGCTCTACTTCTGACACAACGATCGCCTGAGCTCGATGCGCTACGAGTCTGTATTTTGGAACCGCTGACCAGTTGCCTTATCGATGATGGAGATTTTGAAAATGCTCAAATTCAAGGAGAACAACTAGTCGCTTGCTGTCAGCGCCTCGCTTCCGACGGGCAGCTGGTCAATATTGGACCACTATTTTGGTCGCAGATCGAACTCTTGCGAATCTACAAAGAGCAAGGCGAGAAAGAAAAATCTCAGCCATTGCACGCGTCAGTAGCGTCTTTGCTTAAGACCCTCAATTCTTTGCGCAATGAACTGACTTCTCCCCTGACCCTGTCTGAACGTGCGGCTTTCCCCGCGCGACTGCGCACCGCCTTGCTATCGCAATACATCGCCCAGATCCAGCCTAAGAGACTGTCAGAATATCTCTGGCTAACTGCCAACTATCGACTGCGCTCACTACCTCTAATATCATGGCAGCCCGGCGAGTCAAAGGCAGGCGGGACGCCCACGCTCCCGGGCGAACATAAGCCTGTCGCTGCCATTCTTTGTGTACACGGATTGGGTCTCGAAAACAGAGCCTTTGCATCATTTGCTGCTGAAATGACAAAGCGCGACTTTGCTGTTTATGCCATGGATGCAAGGGGATTTGGCGCCTGGCAATCTGAATTCGGCAGCCAAACAGTTAACTTCGATCAAACGTTGTCAGACATTCACACGATCATCAACCTGATCAAAGAAGAGTCGCCAGACGTGCCTGTTTTTCTCCTTGGCGAATCGATGGGAGGTGCTCTCGCTCTAAGAGCCGCGGTCGATTACAGCGCTGACATGACAGGGATAATTGCCAGCGTGCCATCAGCGGAGCGTTTTGGAGACGCTCGTATGTCGCTGCGCGTGGCCACGCATTTTCTGCGCCATCCCAACCGACCATTTGACATAGGCTCCGAGATTGCCACACAGGAGACAGCCCATCAGGAGATCCGGAATCTAATTGAGGCTGATCCAAAAGCAAGGCAGAACCTATCGGCCGTTGAATTGATCAAATTCAACAAGTTTATGATTGCCACGCAAAAGAAGTGCAGCCTTATAAAAACAACACCAGTGCTCGTTGTTCAGGGGCTGGCAGATCGGCTGGTCAAACCAAAAGGAACGTATGAGATGTTCGATAACGTACGCTCACCAGACAAAGCCATGCTAATAATCGGCAACGCCGAGCACTTAATTTTCGAAACGCCTCAACAATCGCCAGTTTTGTTGGATGGATTGACAGCATGGTTAAACAATCACATTCCCGGCAAGAACTGAATCGAACGAGCATACTAATCCGCGCAAGGGGTATCGAACAGTTCTTATCCTGAGCGACCTGCTAATTGGTCCAATTGGTTAACCTTAATGGCAGTTTGATGCGGTCGAAATGACGCAAATTGTTGGTCACCAGGATGGCAGCACAAGACAACGAATGCGCGGCAATCATCATGTCGAGCTCGCCGATCCGCTGGCCAGATCTGACAAGTTGATCTCGAATTTCGGCATAGAAATCAGCAGCGTCCGAATCCCAAGACAATACTCTAATGATTTTGAAAAACTGCCTGACCGCAATCTGTAATCGATGCTCCGGTGGCAATTTCTTGAGCCCATACATGAGTTCAGCCCGTGTCATCACCGAGATGCACACATCGGAGGGTCGCAACTGGAGTAGCTTTGCTTCAATGGCGGGAGAACGTCCTTTGATAATATAGCTCGCCACGTTTGTATCAAGCATGTGCAGTTCGCTCACGAATGCTCCTCGTCAAAGAAAGAACGTTCCAGTGGCTCTGAATTCATTGGACGTTCGCTCATAAAATCCTCACAAACATTGATTGTACGAGTCAATTCGAAAAATTCTGACCATGCTTTGATCCCTGGGCGATTGGACAATACGAGGTCGCCAGTGAGATCATCGCGCGTAGCATAGACCTCATCGGTATCAAATCGAAACTCAGCAGGCAAACGCACGGCTTGACTGGCTCCGTTTTTGAACAACTTCACCCTCTTTGTCTCTCCCATGAGCTTCTCTCCAATCAAGGTATATATTCAAGTATATACTATTATGGTTCGCTCACAGGTTCTCGGTTTCAATCTTGTTTTGCAGCAGTTGGTTTTGCAGTTGGTTTTGCCGCTTGTTTTGTACGTTGTGTTTTGCTTAGGCTCTGCAGAATGGACAAGGAATTCCGAATCTGTCAAAGTTTCTCACCACATCCCAGCAATTGCCGTAACGTTGCGAAGTTGTCGATTGCCCCTACATGGTGTCAAAGACGGCAAGGCTAGGGCTGGTTCCCGTTGTACCGTCGGCAAAAATAACCTTGACTGCAAGCTGGTGCCGGCCCAACGGGAGAACATCCTTTCTGCAAGAAGCAACGAATCGGCAATGGCGGAGTTTTTTGTTTTTCAAGTTGCCGGCCAGGTCTGTGCTCAACAATCCGGACGCGGCCGGCAAAATATACTTGCCGTCCAGCTCTATATAGGTGCTTGCGGTGGGAAGCCCTTTCGCTTCATCATAAACCCAGCCTTTAAACTGCAACGTATCGTCTGAGCATTTGAGCGGATCAGCGGATAAGGGATGTCCATCGCTGGATGTTGCATGTCCATCACTGGACGGTGCATGTCCATCACTTGATAGTGCGTGTCCATAACTGGATAGTTGTCCATCACCGGACAACGGGTGTCCATTGATCTCTTCCAGCTTAACTTTAGGTTGCCGATTTGCCTGAGGCAGCCTGGTGGGATCTGGCGGGGGGTTGGCAAACACGCTCAGGTGGGCGTCCTTTAAATAGCCTAACGACTTTTTGATTTCGCTCATAGGCAGCGGTCCAGGAACAAGAACTTCCAACGACTTGTCACTTTGCTGTTCGAATGTTTCCATACAGTTTGCGCAAATCAGGCGCAGCTGGCGCCTTGGTTCTCCATTGGCGATACCATCTGCGCCGGATGCGACAATCATTGTCACGATCAAGGTGGCGAAGACTCCCATCCGAATATATGTTGGTGGTGTGGCACCACGTTTCACACGTAAGAGGATCAACAAGTAAAGCCCGATTAGACCCAGGTTGAGAATGGATGCATATCGGGACGACAAGGGCATGCCGAAGTGGTGGCGAGCGTAGACTAACAGAGCAGTGGATAGAACGCCGAAAAGTAAAAGCATGGTTGGCGCCACCACATTTGTTGCTGGTGCGTACGCGGTGCGGTTTTTCAGCAAGTCGAAGCCCGTCCAGCACAAAAGAATGGCGTAGACAACTCCGGTAGCTATGGCGGATGTCTCATCAACCGCCAGCGGGTTGGCCAGCATCAATAAGGCGAAGTCAATGATTCCGCCGCCAGATGCTGCAGTAGCGGGTGTTTTGACGCCTTGAGCGTGACCAACATATCCGTAAAAGTAAAAGAAGGCTACGGAAAGACTGAGGAGTGCCCAGCACAATGCGGGCAGAACTTGCATCTTGGCGCCATCCCTCTTTTGCAAGAAGCTATTGGCCAGGAGCTGAAGCAATCCAAGCGGCCAGACAAGCAATCCGTTTGCGTAGCAGCATGTGGCGGCCAGCGCGGACAGCGTTGCGCTCCAGAAGCGCCAGCCAAAACTGACCACGCCATCGAGCAAAAAGATCGATAACGATACAAACAGGCATAACAACAAAATGGACAGGCTGTAGCCGCAGATATAATTTTCCCACTGACGTAAGCTGAACATGATCCATACAATCGGCACAAGAGCGCACAACCAGCAGTCTAAAGAAGGCAAAACCGCATGGGCGCCGGCAGCTGGCATGTCAGCGCCGACAGCAGGTTTTGCATCGGCGTTTGGATCAGGGCTTGCATTAGATTTCGCAAGCGTTCCCAAGCTGAGAGCTACGAGTACAATCGTTGTCAGGGCAAGAACTGTCAGACCCATATATTGCATGGCAACAGTGTCATATTTGGTGGCATTGGCAGCAATCAAGAACACCGTGATTGGTATGAAAAGACGGTGCTCATTATGCTGATACGTGAGCAAATCCGTAAATTGCACACCTCCCGCATTCCACTGCCTGAGAAGATCTACGAATGGCCACTCATCTGAATAGACTGTGTTAACTCCATACTTCGAAACGTAGATCACGGCAATGAGAATCGGCGCAGCCATCAACGCAACAAGAAGCAATCGTGAGCAACATTTTCTTAAGAGCATGTCGATGCAAACCTGATCGTTTTCTTCATCCACGTTTTGTTCATGAAGGCGACATGAACCAGTCTTTCACGGTGCAGACTGATTCTGCCAAGGAAATTGCAGTGGTATCAAGAAGGCGCATATTGGGATTCGTGTTTTGGGCGTTGTTTGAGAGCCAGTCATTAAATTCGATCATTTTTTGCACATTCTCCTTTGTACCGGAGTTTCTCCACTGCGGTCGCGCTGTCAATCTATTTGCCAGAACGCCCGGCTGGCAAACAAGAGCCAGATAGTATGTATCGCCAATGTAGCGCCGCTCAGGGCAGTTCTCAATCTGTTCCGGGATCGTTGAACCAAACAGCATCACTGCTTTGCCGCTTTGATTGATGTTCTTGATCAAGCGCAACCAGGTGTTGCGGAAAACATCGTGGGAAGCGCTACCGCTGTTAAATGAATCATTCCATAAGATATCCTGATCGAGACAGACAAATGGGTTGTCCGTCTTCAGCATCGCCAGAGCAATGGTCGTTTTACCGGTGCCGCTGGCGCCGGTGACAAAGAAGGCAGGCAGCCGCAAGAATGGGTACTCAAAGCCGCAAAGCCTGCATTTGGACCGAGCGGGCGAGGAAAGGACCTCGTTTTCATCGCTATATTCACCACATTTGGTGCAGACATTGAACATTGCATCAACGAGACGTGGTGCCAGTCGACATCTTATTATGCGAGTTCAACCGCTGAACGAAACTCTGCATGCGCTGCAATGCCAGATCGATTTTTTCAGGGCTTGTCGCGTAAGAGCAACGCACGTGGTTCTCTCCTCCGGCACCGAATGCAGTGCCGGGCACAACCGCCACGTGCTCTTCAAACAACAATCGTTCGCAGAATTCTTCTGAGCTCAAGCCCGTTGCTGATACATTCGGGAAGGCATAAAATGCGCCGGCAGGCATGTGGCACTGCAATCCGATCTGGTTTAATCCATTCACTATCAGGCGGCGGCGCCGCCCATATTCTGCCACCATTTCCAATACCAGCGGCTCGCCGTACTTGAGTGCATCAATGGCCGCTTTTTGGGCCGTGATTGGGGCGCAAAGAGTAGTGTAAGAATGGATTTTTAGCATCACCTTCAATATGTCCACCGGCGCACAGGCGTATCCGACGCGCCAGCCGGTCATAGCATAAGCCTTGGAAAAACCATTCAATAAGATCGTCCGCTCGCGAGCGCCCTTTAATGAAGCGATGCAGACATGCTTGTCGTCGTAGACCAGGCGATCGTAAATCTCGTCGCTGACAATGTACAGGTTATGGCGGCAAGCAAAGTCCACGATCTTTTGCAGCCCCGCGGCAGACATGGTGGCGCCTGTGGGGTTTGATGGAAAACCCAGCAAAATAGCCTTAGTTCTGGCTGTAACTTTCTCCTCCAACCGTTCGACGTTGACAGCGAAACCATCAGCAGCCGAAGTCTTGACACCTACAGCAGTGCCACCAGATAAGGTGACACAGGGACCGTATGAGACATAACACGGCTCAGGCAACAAAACTTCGTCGCCGGGGTTGAGAATCGTGCGCATCGCCAGATCAAGCCCCTCCGACACGCCCACTGTAACGACAATCTCTGTCTCGTGGTCATAGCGAACTTCATATAATCGCTGCAGATGATCAGCTACCGCTTTGCGCAGTTGAGGCAGCCCATAATTGGATGTGTAGTTCGTCTCACCCTTTTCCACCGAATAAATTGCCCCTTCGCGGATTGTCCAGGGCGTGACGAAATCCGGCTCCCCGACTCCGAGCGAAACAACGTCTTTCATTTGAGCGGCAATCTCAAAAAATTTTCTGATGCCAGAAGGCGGTATCTCACTCGCGCTTTTGGATAGTGGTGGCAAACCTGCCGCTTCGTTTTTCATTTTACGACTACGGGCTGACCACTAAACGCTGATCTTCTTCGATATCAATGAACATGACCTGCTCTTCTTTATAGCGCTTCAAAATGAAATTGGTCGTCGTGCCGGTGACACCATTTATGGTGGAGAGCTTCTCGGCCACAAAATGTCCCATATCACGCAGACTGTTCGACTCGATCATGATGCGCAGATCGCTTCCACCTGACACGAGCCAAACACTATGCACTTCAGGAAACTTAGCAATGCGGGCAGCAATTCCATCAAAGCCAATGTCTCTGGCGGGAGTTACTTTCACGTCTATGAAGGCGACGACCTTTTCGATTCCTGCTTTTTCCCAATCCAAAACAGTCTTGTAACGCTTGATCACGCCACTGCGCTCATAATCTTCAATGGCAGTTTTGACTTGATCGACCGAACGGTCGAGCATCGTGGCAATGGTTTGAATTGGCGTCCTGGGATCTCTGGCCAGGATCGTCAAAAGCTCGTCGGGTGCTTGGCTTTGCATCGGCTCAGTTTATCACGAACATGGACAGAGCCGGGCACTTGTCAGCTATGCCTTAATAGAATCGGAGCCACAATGAATCGGCGCCAGGAAATCCTATTAGCTGGTACAAGCGACTGCTACAGTTATGTTGTCACGACCGCCTTGTGAATTGGCGAAGGACACCAACCTGCGGGCAAATGTAAGAGCGCAAGATCGCTCGTAGGATGCCTTCACAACCTCGTCAAACTCGCTGAGCTTCTCGTCGTAGTTCCAAAGTCCGTCGGAGCATAATACTAACCAGGAAAGAGCAGGCAATTGCACAGATACTACGGACGGTGCAGGCGGTTCCCCGGAAGAATCAACCTCCATCGGTCCGATGCATTTAGTTAAGATGTGCGGATTGACCAGGCGAAGGGCTTCCTCTTCCGTCATGCGCCCGCTGTCCAGAACCTCATTGAACCATGTGTGATCGCGCGTCAGTAACTTAGCGCCGAATGACGAAGCCACATAGGCTCGGCTATCGCCCACCCAGCCAATTATGGCAGTGGTGCCTGAAAGAATGGCTGCCACTACGGTCGCACCCGGCGGTCCTTTTCTGTCGCTCTCTTTGTATTTAATCGTGCAGACTGATTCGTGAGCCCTGGCGATGGCATCGCTCATGGCCTTGACTGGATCGAACGAGCGCGCCACCCGCGCAGTCAGAGTGTCTATTACCGCCTGAGCTGCTCTGGCTGAAGCTTCATGGGCCAGCTGAGCGCTGGAAAGACCGTCGCAAACAACCATGATTTTCAAAGAGCGCTCTCCTTGCTTTTCAATGGCGATGCGCACATCATCTTCATTGTGCCGATGGTGCAGTCCTATGTCGGTGACCGCGGCCACGTCGTCGCCCAATGAGTATTCCACGTGACGGCGCTTCTCCCACAACAATCCACAAGACTGGCAATGCTTAGGCTCTGATACCATATGCGCACCGCACTTGCATTCATGCATTATGGTTAACGGCTGCCTGGCTATAAAAAGACCGTGCAAGGGCGCCCGATCTACACAAAACGTATGGTCATCTTCAGCTGTAGCTTCCGCTCCACACTTAGGGCAACGCAATTTCTGCTCCGCTAGATTCTTCAAACCGCCTGCCAACTGGCATTTTATTCCCCGGCTCCACGGAATATAAGCGCCCGCGGCACACTCATTGGCCGGCTGCTCTATTCCCCATAGTCCTTTAAGCGCAGTTTGATGCCTGCCAAAGAGCACCAGCAGATTGTAAAGGCTAGAATCGCCAGAATCCACTCCAAATAGCCAGAATAGGGTAGGTGCGCGGAAGTGAGCCGTTCAAATTTGGCTCTTTCTGCCTCCATCATCTTTGCCAACCTTGCGTCAAGCTCTGAAAAGTGTAGTTAAGTGACTGTCTCTTGAAGTTACCGCCGGTAATTCCATGCTAGGAATGTGAGCGAATGAATATCCGGGTCCAACATCCCAGAGTAATGTTATCGCCTGTTTGAAGCTGTGCCTTGATACCTGCTGGCAGCAGAGTACCGTTGAGATAGGTACCATTTGAGGAGCCAACATCCTGGATAAACAAGAAATCATTCTCACGGATCAATTTGAAGTGCTTGCGTGATGTACCAGGATCGTGGATTTCCAAGTGTTGGTTTCGGTTTTCGTTACTGCTTTCGCCTGTTGCACTCGTTCGACCAAAGAAGTACTCGTTCAAATCCAGAAAATACTGACGTTCAGGGTTTTGCGCAGGGCATGGAACATTAGGAGCAGGATCTGTGTAAAGAGAGCAATCGACCGTAATAACGGTCTGCCATCGGCAGTGATCAGTCTCCGCCGCTGCACTATATTCGGTGCCTGTGCGGCCAAGATCCGAAGCCGGCGTGACGCTCAAGTCAAGATCCGCAACAGGAGTGACACCGGCGCTGCCAAGGTCCGTAACAGGCGTGAACCTGGACCTGTCAAGATCCGCAACAGGAGTGACACCCGCGCTGCCAAGGTCCGTAACAGGTGCGACGCCCGCGCCCAGATTCCAAGCAGGCGTGACCGTGATTTCAGAAGCAGCCTTGGATCCTAAAGATTCCAGGATGTGCTCGACACTCCCGTTTTGCTTGACGAAATCGTAGCGGCAAATCATGCAAACAGGCAGCTTCTTATTCAATCTAGGCATGTTGCATTCAGGACAAAGGCTATCAGGCTCGCTGGTGTGCGCCACCACGCCGCCAGATATATTTGTTGTGTCAGCGTCTTTCGCCGGAGCATTTCCGACATCAATTTTAGCCCCGCATTCCGAACAATATGCAGGATCTGTCGATTGGTGCCGGCTGTTCTTTGGGCAAATTATGTTCATCTCTATGAATCCAATCCTTGGCTGACGTTTTGCTTGGTGCGAGTTGAGCAGAGATCCAGATCCATCTCGTCTGCTTTGGCAATGAATTTTTTCAGCTGCACTGTGCCCTCCTTCGCATTTATGACTTCAACAACCTTCTTCAATCGCCGCATCTTTTCCTCATTCCCAGATTGTGCGGCAATCTTTGTCGCTCTACCAAGATACTTCGTGGCTTCACCGTAAAATCCCTTCTCCCGCATTTCCAGTCCTTTTTGAATTGTGGCGCTGCCCAGGAGTTTGCGGGCAATTTTCTGCAAGTGTTTTGCTTTCCAATCAGTGCCAACGCCGCGGCAACCGCATTGAAATACTCCCTCGCACCTCTGCAATTCTGCGTCAAGCAAAGGCTCACTGGCCGAGGTCAAAGGCACCACCAATCGAGCTGCATGAGCAAAAACGACGATAAAGAAAAATGTGTCTGCATCCATTGTCTCGATAACGCGATTTGCCGCCAGTTTTACTGCCTCTATCCTTTCTCCATACATAGATCCTGATGTATCAATGATTAATCCTTCCACCAAAGTCTTGCGCACCGCTTGATCGGCGGCAGTGCCCTTACCTGTAACTGTAAAAATGGCATCGACTCTGCAGGCGTCGCTTACTATGAATGGATTTTGGAACACTTCAGTCTTAAAATCCATTATTGGGTTCCCGCCACCGCCACAGTAATATTGTCGCGCCCGCCTTGTGCGTTGGCGAATGCGACCAGGTGTCTGGCAAAAGTGAGGGCGTTGGCTCGCTCTGGTGCCGACTTTACAACGGTTTCAAAATCATTGATGTTATCGGCGTAATTCCATAATCCGTCTGAGCACAAAACCAACCATGACGAAGCCGGCAATTCGACAGACACCACAGCCGGTGTGGGGTCCTTTCCAGCAAACTCGAGCTCAACCGCTCCGATGCAGTGGGTAATTACATGAGCGTTGAACGACCTCATCGCTTCTTCGAAGCTCATACTTCCGGAATCTACCGCTTCGTTAGCCCACGAGTGGTCTCGGGTGAGAAGCTTTGAGCCAGCCGAAGAAGTAACGTAAGCTCGGCTGTCGCCGATCCAACCTATGGTGGCATGTGCTCCAAGAAGCAGCGCCGCCACGATAGTCGTTCCGGGTGGTCCCTTGTCCGCCTTGTCATAAGGAATAGCACAAACAGCTTTGTGCGCTTTCATCACTGCATCAGACATCGCCTGAGCCGGATCGCCGCCGGAATTCGCGTGCACATATGCAACTAATGCCTGGCAGAGTGCTTGAGCGGCAGATGCAGACGCTTCATTGGCCAGTTGCGTGCTTGAAAGCCCGTCGCATACGGCGAGGATTCTATATGCAGGCGGGACGCCTGCGCTCCCGGGTGGCGAGTCGGCTGCGCTCCCCGGGGACGAGACGCCTGCATTCTCGGGCGACGGCGGCGAGTCGGCGGCGTTGCAAGCCAATCGCACGTCATCCTCATTGCGAGCATGCAGAATTCCCCGATCTGTGACTGCGGCAAACTGGTCGCCCCAGTCATACTCGACATGATTGCGTGGTTCCCAAACCTGCCCGCAGCCCTGGCACGATTCCGGTTCTACGGGTGATACCACAGGCGCACCGCACCTGCATATGTGCATAATTCTCAGCTGCGCCAACTGCGCCGCTGGTTTATGCAACGGAGTTCCATCCAATTCGCAAAAATCGTACTGCGCAGGCGACTCGGCACCGCATTTGGAGCAACGAATTTTTTCTACCGGCAAATTGGTCATAGTTCTTGTTACCTTCAAAAAAGCGTTAACGGGCGAATGCTGTTGGCTTCATCGATCAATGCGCACCGCATTCGGTGCGTGGGGGCGTAACGGGCGCAGACTTTGAGCTCTATCTTGCATAAGCATGCACGTGCCCATGTACCAGTTTACGCGCCATTCTAGCGGATGCGCTTTTCCCAGACTGGTCAATTCCTGACTGCCCATAAACAAGCCTTTGCGCTGAATTCTTATATCGGCAAGTCGCAACTTCGCTTCCAGTGAATCAGGATGTTGAACGACCAGTGTCATCATTTCTTCGGTTTGTCTGCGCCTTTCCCGGACAACAGTGCACCGTATTTGGTGAGCAGGTCGGTCACTTCTTCCAGAGGCGTTTTCTGAGAAGACAACAGCTTTTCTATCTTGTCTTCAGTCTCCCTGATTGAGGCAGCCAATGCGCCACCACTTTGAGCGCTGGCCAGCGCCTTGGCTTGCAAAGCCTTAAACCGTCCTCTCAGCTCTGCTCTTTCTTCTACTGGGCGCAAATTGGCCTCGAGAGACTCGTTTCCCATGCTCGTCAACTGCTCCGCCACCTTCCTCCACTTTTGCAATCCTATTTGAACAGGCTTGAGGTATCCTTTTGCAATCGCTCTTTCCAACTCGTCCAGCCAGCGAGATAGATCATTTATTTTGTTTGCCGGTGGCACTTTTATTCCCGCTGGATGAAGTACTTTCTCCTGAGCCTGAAGAAAAGCATCTTCAGATCTACGGCAAATTTCGCGCAAGAAGTCAATCATCTTGCGGTCCCTTCTCACATCAGCCCGCAGCTGAAGATCGTTCTGCTGCACACTGTCTTGAAGTTGATCGAGTTCGGGAGTGAAAACGGTTGCGATTTTTTCTCTCACCCCGACAGGATCGCTCTCTATCGAGGCGCGCAGCTCACTCAAGAGAAGGCTCAACTTTTTCAATCGCTCAGGCTCAAAGTTGGGCGCCTCCAGCAACCGGTTCAGCTCGGACTCGAGGACGCCTAAATCAAGCGGCAACTGAGACCAGAGGGCGTCTATCGACAAAACGGCATTGCGGTTTTCAGTAAACTTTTTCTTGATCAAATCAAGCGCTTCGGTGGCGGTGAAATGTTTTTCGGATTCCGTCAAGAGATCGCGATCGCTTAGGGATGTTTCAGGCAGTTTCAATTCGAGTGAGCTTTCATAAAGCAAGCGATCAATTTCGTGCAAGGCCTTTTCAGTTAGAAGCCATAATGGCCCACTTCCTCGCCATTTACTGGCCAGATCGATGTGTTCGCTCAACAGCCCAAATATGCGCCAGACCTCCGACATGGACTGATTGAGGTGCGAAAATGTTTCCTTGCTTAGACCGGTGAATTTAATTTTTTGAAACCCTTTGTCACCAGTCAAACGCTCATATGTAGTCAGCTCCGCCAGCGCCATGAGATTTTGGCTGCCTGTAGCCAGCTGGGCGTGCCACCACTCAAGATTTTGATCGATATCGACGCGATCACTCATGCTCTGCGGCCTCCGATGGACCCAGTTTTGCGGGCAACGCCCGACTCGGGTGAGGACCAAAAGCAGGTAACTGCACGGGTGTTTGAGAGAGAGAACTGATCATCAGCTCCAGTGCTTTTGCCAGTTGAGGATCGCGCCCGCTATGAAAATCCTGAGGCGCGATATCGACTTCATAGTCAGGATCAGTGCCGTAATTCTCCACCTTCCAGCCCACATCTTTAAACCAGAACGAAAATTCCGGCTGAGTAGTGAGGGTTCCATCCACCAATTGATAATTAGTGGATATGCCTATCACCCCATCCCATGTGCGTTTGCCTACCAACGGTCCCAGCTTATAGAGTTTGAAGCAATGACTGAAAATGTCGCCATCTGAACCGGCGAATTGATCGGTAATTGCCACCATCGGCCCGGCTACTGATTCATGAGGATAGGGCTCCGGTTGACCCCAGCGCGACACAGCATAGGCCACGCGCTTGCGGTTAAGTTTTTCCAACAAGAGTGCTGAGACATTGCCACCACCCACCATGCTGCCGTCGGGCGATAAATGAGGCGACGAGCAATCGCTCCTTCCCGCGGTCAATCGCCGCGCAGTGCCGCCCACCAGGGGAACGGTCCACAAATCGTCTTCGCAGACGAAGATAATGGTATTGCCATTTATTGTCGGCTGTCTAAAATAACCAGCCAGTCCGTGCTGCGCTGGGGCGTCGCCAAGCGATTCGGCGCCTGCGCGCGGCGTGTTGCAATAGAAAAAGATGAAAGTTAGTAAAACCGACAGCGTTTTCTTGACCACAAGGACACCTGGCACAAGGGTAATGGGATCTTAAACGCCGTGGACCCATAACATGCAGCGGCATCTGGTCATTGGCTCTTGAGATTTTAGCAGTTGCATCAAGCCTAAATGTGCAGGCTTTTATGGCTGGCAAGAGAAACGAACATCCTGACATGCATTAAAGTTTCTGCTCTGTTAGGGCACCACCCTGCTTCGCAGGAGCAGAATATAAACACTCACAGAGGTTTTGACCATGATCCTTCTCAAATTCGCAAAGCATGGGTTTGAATGGGCAATTTCAGCCTTCATCCTCTATGTCGGATTCATACTGATCACCCCTTGCCTCCATTCGATCGGCACAGCAGCAATGGCAGAAGCAATGGCGCAGGATTCGGATTCGGAGACTGTGAGACTTCCTGTTAGATACTCCTTTTCAGTTCGGCCGCAATCATCAGACCGAGTCGCCTGAAGTAGCGGCAAATCTGGGCAAATCGCTTGATCCAAAGACTGCGCCAATATTAGCCTACCTGACCGATGCTAAAATACTGAATCCGGAGGCACCGACGAACTCGATTTTATTAAAACCGAGGAGGTTTTGTGGCGGAACGCATAGAACACCTTATCTCCCTGGTGCCGGAATTGAAGGGGCGAGGCGCGACCATTTCCAAGCTCGATGGCGGGCTGACCAATTGCAATTTCAGGGTCGATACAGATAATGAATCGTACGTCGTGCGTATAGCCGGCGACAATTCGTCGTTACTTGGAATCGATCGCCAGTGCGAATATGAATGCACGCGACTGGCGGCCCGACTTGATGCCGGTGCAGACGTGATAAGCTTCCTGCGCGATCAGGGAGCACTGGTGACACGCTTTTTGCATGGTCATGTTCTATCCGCGGACGATATCAAACGAAGAGTGATTTTGGAGAGGTTGACTGTCACTCTGAAAAAGTATCACCATGAACCTTCCAGCCCGGGATATTTCTCAGCCTTCGATACGGTGCGAAAATACCACGCCCTTGCCAAAGAGCATCATGTATCCTTGCCGCCATCTTTGGATGTTGCCCTCGATCGTTTCTTGCACATAGAAGAAGTTATCCAGCGACACCCAGCAGCGCAGTGCCCCTGTCACAACGATTTGCTGCCAGCCAACTTTATCGACGACGGCAAGACGATTCGGATTATTGATTGGGAGTATGCCGGCATTGGCGATCTCTTCTTCGATCTCGGCAACCTCGCCAGTAACAGCCAGTTCGAAAGAGAAGATGAGGAGTTATTGCTGGAGTTGTATTTTGGGCAGGTAATGAAACCACAACTTCAGAAATTGCAATTGATGCGTCTTGCCTCAGACATGCGTGAGTCGATGTGGGGTTTTCTTCAGGTTGGTATTTCAAAACTGGATATTGATTATGCAAGCTATGGGAATGAGCATCTGGAGAAGTTTCTCAGCGGCTATGAAAATTTGGCTGTTGTGAATAGGTAAGTAAGCTCTAAGATCACAAGAAGGTTGGAGGGTCAATAATGTTGCCGGACAGTGCGGAGATAGTCATCATAGGTGGTGGCATAGCCGGAGCCAGCATTGCCTATCATCTCGCTGAGCTGGGAAAGCGAGACGTGGTTGTCATCGAACAGGGATCTCTGGTCAGTGGAACCACTTCTCACGCACCAGGTCTTGTCGGTCAGCTTCGCAGCGACGTCTCTCTGACAAAAATGCTCATGTATAGTGCATCGCTCTACCGAAACCTGAAGCTCGATGGTGCGCCGGGTTTCTTCGAAGTGGGGAGTTTGCGACTGGCCTCATCAAAAGCGCGTCTTGAAGAGATCAAACAGCAAGCAGACTTCGCCGCCAAGGTTGGTCTTGAGGTCAGTTTACTATCGCCGCGCGAAGCGTTCGATCGCTTTCCACTCATGGATCTCAACGGGGTTCAAGGTGCGCTATTCGTGCCGAGCGACGGTTCTGCCAGCGCAACCGTGCTGGCTCATGCCATGATCAAGGGCGCCAAGCGGCAGGGTGTCTCATTTGTGGACAACAACAAGCTTCTCGCCATCGATTTTGACGGCTCTGGCCCTCTTGCGATCACGGATAAAAAGTTCGTCACACCAAAGCAGCGAGTTAAGGGCATCAGGACGGCGCAAGGCTATATTAAGACTGAGACTGTAGTTTTGGCAGTCGGAATCTGGTCACCGCTCATTGCCCAGCACACCGGAGTAGCACTGCCTTTGATACCAATGCAGCACCAATACGCCGTATCAAGCCCGATGAAGGAACTAGGTGGTCGCACTTTACCTAATCTGCGCGATCCGGATAAGCTTGTCTACATGCGACAAAACGAAGATTGTTTCACCATTGGCGGATATGAGCGCAACCCCAGACCTTTTCCATCTATCCAAATTCCTGAACGAAAAGATCCGAGCGTTCAATCATTTGATCCCGCACACTTCGAGCCCTTGTTGCACGCCGCCGCGCAGCGCGTGCCGTGTCTTGCCAACGGTGCTCTGACAAAAACAGTTAATGGACTGGAATCATTTACTCCGGATGGAGAATTTCTCTTGGGTCCTGCAACTAACGTAGGCGGTGTCTGGACCGCCTGCGGATTCTGCGCTCATGGAATCAGCGGTGCGGGCGGTGTCGGAAAGGTGCTCGCCGAGTGGATCGTCAATGGCGAGCCTGGACTGGATTTATCGCACATGGATCCCAACCGATTCGGCACCGCCGGTAGTGACGAAGGGTTTATCCGACAAAACGCGCATCAAGTTTACAGCACCTATTACGATATGAAAGATAAGATTGATCCAGCAAGAAGCAAAGCATAGATGATGAAACGACCATTGAGAGAAAGCACATCACGCGCCGTTATTTGACGTCAGGGTTTGACAGTCCAGGTCTGTTATTGACTTTATTCTCGATGTCTTTGCCAACTGTTTTGAACCACTCCTTCCCACCGCGGGTAATCTCGTCTTCGCTCAAGTCTTCTTTATGAGTGGCAATCGACCACGTCAGTCCGAAAGGATCGACTATTGCGCCGAAACGATCGCCCCAAAACCTATTTTGGAGCGGCCATTTCACTTTGCCACCCGCCTTCACCGCTCGATCAAAAACCTCGTCGCAGTTTGGCACATAGATATGCAAATCACAAACGTTGCTATCACCTTTATTGGGACTCGAGGGCGCTTCAGCCAAATCGTCATTGAGCATAAGCACGGAGTCACCGATCTTAATTTCGGCATGCATTATCTTCTTGCCATCAGGGCTCATGATACGCCCTCTTTCAACAGCCCCAAAAGCTTTCTTGTAATAATCAATCGCTGCCGCAGCACCATGAATGGTAAGAAATGGAGTGATCGTATGATATCCCTCAGGCACCGCCACAACCTTTTTCTGTTTTTGATCGGGTTGTGCTGCATCTTTTGCATTGACCGTAGGCGCCGTTGTCAGATCAATCAAGCACAAGGCAAGACATAGGGCAAGACATGTGGCGATCGTTGCAATGAATCTCATTTTGCCTCTTTGTATCAGCAGGATTATAACCATCTGAATGCGACCTCTATGCTTCTGATGTTGTCGCGCACTTCTTGCAGGTCTGTTTGCCGTGAGTCCAAAATTTTCTGATAGGAATCAATTTGCCGATGACATATATCAATGTCTGTGAGCAATTTGTTTTCAGCGAGCTTCAAGTCGGCTAAACGCCTGCCTGCCGCAGCGCTTAATGCCTGTTGGCTGTCGTCAGCGCAAGCCAAATGTAGGCTCGATATAAACGACACCGGCAACATGAGCACGAGAATACTGATGCCGCGAGTCAGCCAACGAGAATAAACTTTCAAATGAGCTTCGGATAAGCGCACTGTCTTGAACATAGATTGGCTCCAAGAGATATTACGTTGACCAGTATACAAAGATGATTGCCGGCAAAACTTCAATAGACTTCACATGGCAAACGAAAGGGCTCTCTTCGAATCACTGATGGCTGTGATTTTGGTGGTCACTATTACGCCCCACATTTGTTCGCAAGTCTCAGGACTGAGAATCCTAGAGCGTTGCCGTTGTGGCGACAACTTCTGCGCATCCTTTTACACGCAACCAAAGCCTAACGGGGCTTATGGCGCGGGCCATCGCAACGTGTTACTGGAGCCCGCAAAAGGGATGCTGATTCTGGATGTCGTCGACAATGTGATTGCTAAGGTCGAGATTCTCGATCGCAACGATATTCGTCCGACCCTCCTTGCCGCACTGCCGTGATCGCGGACCAGCTACCGTGAAGTCGGCGGAAGTTGCCATATTACAAGCGCTTCTCTGCGCTCGTAAGAAGAATCTGGTGAGGAAATTCTGGGACTTTCCTGGTGTAACGTGGAATGAAATGACTGCCAGCTGCATGTCGTTAAGGGGACTGGGATTATGTTGAAAAGTTCTGAGTTAGAAAAATGCGCTCGGTTTTTAAGCGCAGTCTTGTTGATCATCACGACCTGTTCAAGCTGCAGCTTAAGTATTCCCAATTTCAAGGAGCTAGAGGGAGAGGGCGAGCTATTTGCAAGGGATTCAATTCAACGAATTGGACAGCAGTGGGACTCTCACGTGTTCATTCAGCGAGCAGATTCAACCTTGGCGGTAGCCGGCGATCCCTCTTCGCTTTTTAGGATATTCGCGAGCAAATTAGGACCGATCAAAAAAATCGGGACTATACACCGGGAGAACTTCAATGAGTTCGCCGGTATATCTATCAATCGTCCTGACTATACGGCTATATACAAGTGCACAGTGGACTGCCAGTTAGCTCCCGCGACTGTAATAGTTGGCGTGATGCATAAGGACAGCCGATGGTCACTGAGTGCCTTTAACGTGGACTCGAAGATATTGGAAAACATGAATCAGGCAGAGAAGTCCGAATCGAAGAAGTATGTGGAGCACATAGCACCAACGATATGCAGCAATTTGAACGTCGATTTTTTGAAGCTAAATGCTGATCCAATGTTAGCTGCTGAACTCAATGACAATACGAAAACTGTGGCAGCCAACGGTATGTTTCTTGCAGTAAGCAAGGTGCTTGGACAATTCAAGAAGTGTGATGCTCCGTCTGCTAAAGGGTTCCAACTCTTTCAAGGGCAGTATGTCTACAGTTACATAGAGGAAGCAGAATTCGAGCATGGTAGAGCCACAATAAGCATTCTGACGGTCAAGCACAATGGAGAATGGAAGCTGAGAGCGTTCAATATTCAGGGGCATTCCTGATCTGTTTCTGATTCGGAGGATGGCGCTTGGATAAAATCATTACCGCTCTCTTCTGGTGGCATCGACATGGCCCAGAACTGACGGGATAGCGGCTGGTTGCCGGATTATCCGGAGTCGAGTCTCAGACGGGCCTAACATACTGCGTCGGGCGCAATTCTGCTCGGCATAATCCGGGACATTTTTCTCCTGGCCTTCTTTCGCTGTGAACAACACTACAAAGTTTCCTGCTGCTTCTCATCAGAGATCATTTCAAGGAAATTACGGCGATCATTTGCAAGCCATTGCTCATGTTCAGCAATTTTTCGCTTGATGTCAGCAACTTGTACTTCCGTTTCATCCGCCTGAGCAGCTCTGTTAGTACGCCGCAGAAGCTTCGCTAACGCCTCCTTGATGTTCGCCTCTGTTTCAGAAGCGCTCGGGCCGGACCGTTGAAAGTCTCGGTCAAACTTCTCTTGAAATTTCCGGTCCATTTCAAGTGCCCTCATGAAGTATTTCTCTGCTTCGCCGTAGCGTTCCAATTGCATGAGGAACTGTGCGTAGTAACAGCAAGCCTGTCCGACCGCAATGTGTTCTCGCCCATCGTGTAGCTCACCGAGTTCTTCTCCTAGAGAAATTGCCCGTTGGTGTGTGTCTGCAGCAATGTCATGCCTGCCTTGCAAGTGCTGAATATTTGCCAGAAGTGAAAACAACCCAGATCGGGTACCGACGTCATTGGCTTCGTTTCCAAGTCTCGAAAGCGCATCCTCCAGCAAACTGGCCGCCCTATCAAAATCGCCTGCCTTCCTCGCTTCATCTGCATCTATGCGAAGTTTTGCAATCTCCATACCAGGACCAGCTACTTTGTTTAATCTCGACCGTTGAGACTCCAAAAACTTCTTAATTTCCGGAGACGATGCTTGTTCAATCATTTGCGACTGCCGCTCTTGGAGCTTTTTTAGACGCGCTTCGGTTTGCTCGATACGTTTTTTTGGATCTATTTCAGCGTTTTCTGAAATGCGCATGAGCATAGATTGTTTGTCCTTCTCTGAGTCTATCGATAGCTGACGCATGTGCTCTGGCAGCATGGACAAGCGCAGTGCAGTGGCTTCTTCGTTCAATCTATGGTGACTTTCATAGTCTTTTCGTGACAGATATACCTGCGCCAATCCGTCAATCATGCGCTGCTTGGACAACAGGAGATGCTCACAATTCTTTAACCTTCGCAGTCCGTGTCTGTAGACGATCTCAGCTTCGACTTCATTCTCACTCCACGAGCAGGCGAAACCAAGGTTCAGGAGATCCTCCATCTCAGTTTGTTCGAACGTTCTTTCCGTTTTCAAATCTAGCTCCAGCATTTTCCTCCGCCATCGGGATATCGGAAAGTCGTTTGGATTGAGGCACTGGCGTGCGATTTCCATCTCAATTGTTGTGGAAGTGATTTGGTATGACTCCAATATCTCTGCCGGTAATGAAGGAAGCGATTCAGCTTGTTGCCGGGCGGTTTCCCACAACACAACCGCAGTAAGCAATTCTGTATCCAGTTGGGGCATCAGTGCGCGCCAGGACAATTGTTCTGGTGGCTCCGTTCCATTAGATTCACAGAACCGGCAGCGTTCAGCAGTAGTGAGGATGAATTCCTGGCAGAACTTGCACGGGTTACCGGCAGATTGTTCCGTCAGTCGTAGTTCTGCTTCGTTGACGATACTTGCAGGTGTCATCTCAAGAAGGATCAACCGTGGATCCTTACACAAGCGTTGTAGGTCTTCTCCACATTCTTGCAAGTGAAGCAAGATGTCTTGAAGTAGCCCAGCTACTCGCTGTTCCGGTGGAAGCTCGCCACAAATGCTTGCAGATCGACAGGAAAGTTTCCGTGCCAAGTAGATATTATCGGACTCATTGAAGGTATGTGAGGTAGCAACGTTCGCCTGCCGAAAACGTTCTTGCAGCCCAGCCGCACACCTCAAGATCAGATCATCAAAGTCTGGCAGCCAGCACGCTGCACCATCAATAATCATTGAAGGGTCTACGTTGCGATCCTTGCATAGGAATTTACTTGCGATATGCTTGTGGCAGAATCGGCACCATGAGGCTTGTCTGCGGATATTAGCACCGCATTGTCCGCACCATTGGTGAGTGGCTTCCGAAAATTCGAAATGCATGGATTGCTCCTTTCTGCGAGCCAATACTGTTATTCCACAGGCGCGACTCGTGCGCTCCCGGATCGCGCTGCGCGCTTACGGCCAGGTGGTGGCAAACAAAAACTTATGCGCTTGCGGAACGGCTGCCTCGTGACTGGTGCCCAGCAACGAGTTGAGGCAGAATGCATGTTTTGGATTGTCGTATGGGAAGTAACCGACAATCCATGACTGGAATTTATTGCCATCCGGCACAGTTCCAGTTTTGGCAGCGATGTGCATTTTATGTTCGGGATCGAGCATTGCTGCTGTGCCGCCATCGTTACAGCAAAGTTGCATTCCTTGTTGCAGGCGATGCCAGGTCGCCTCTTTCAACTGCAAACTAAATCGATCTCCTTCAGCTGCTTCTTCTGCACTATGCAAGTATGGCACATCACCGGTGGTGGCAACGATGGCGGCCAGCCGCAAAAGCTGGAGAGCATTTGGTTGCATATCCGGCGAAAGCCCAAGCGCATACACATATGAAGGCATGTGTGCCTGCTCTGGAAAGGGACCTGAAGGCCTACCCGCCACCGCCGCATCAAGTCCAAACTTTTGCGCATATTCGAGAAAGGTTTTGCTTGTCAACTTTTCGCACGCCGTGACAAAAAAGACGCTGCACGATTTTGCAATCGCGTGGGTCAAATCAACATGACCGTGAGGATGTTGACAATGAAAGGTCTCATGATTTCTGGTGATGTGACCCATACAGTCAATCGTGTGGTTGGGATTGACCAGCCCGCACTCGGCAAGCGCCGCTGCTGCCACTAACTTCATCACCGAACCCGGCATGCCGGAGCCCAGAGCCAGCCCGGTAGGAAAGCCGACCTGCCCCGTCTTCAAATCCGCCCAAAAGAATTTGGGCGCTGCCGGCTTCGCCGTTGCTGGGGCAATAGCTTTTTCAGCCACCTTCAATCCCAAAATCGATTTCAAAAAGCGCCGGCGGCCGATAGAATTGTCCGGTTCCTGATCGCCTGGTTCCTTGTCGCCTGATCCCATTTTCGCCACCTATGAGCGTCTTACACCCAGCTCACACTTAATTGACACGTTTTCAACACCAGACCCATCTTAGTTTAATAGGAGTGGCTTCATAATAGTTTCAAAGGGAAATCTTTTATTTTCAACCGCCTCAGGTGCAATTGTGCAAGTAATTGCTGTGTTAGTACTGCTGCTTATAATTTGCGTCGTCTGTCCATCCGCATTTGCGCGGCTAGGTCAGCAAGCGCCCAAGCGAGAAGTGGCTTCACTGGCTGATCTGGTTGAGGATACTCTGGCTTTCCATTTTGGCGACTCTAAGATCCCATTCAATTCGCTGGCGGATCTGGCAAATTCCTATCAGGTGCCCGAAAACTTAAGGAAACCGGCGGGTGTTTTTGTCACACTTAGCCGCAACGGAAAAACAAGGGCGTGCTGGGGTTCAGTTACGGCAGACTATCCCAATCTTGTCAGTGCCACCATATATACCACCGAAGCCGCACTCAATAAAGAATATCGCTTTCCGAAAATCAAAAGAGGAGAGTATGCCCTCTTGAAACCACAAGTGACCGTGGTGAGAGACATTCGCCCGCTGACTTCAATTCGCGGGCAAAATCCTATGCTTTTTGGATTGCTCGTGCGCGCAGGCGGCAGAGCAGGCGTAATTCTTCCTGGTGAAGCCAGTGATGCCTATTATCAAATGGTTCTCGCAAAACTAAAAGCCGGAATCAAACCCAAACAACCGTGTCAAATGTATAGGATAAAAGCCGATGTATTCAAGAGAAATTGATCGCCGTCCGAACATTTTCTTGTCGTGGCCTCTCTTGTTGCTGAAGCTGCTCTTGCTTATAGCAGTGTCGGTTTTCCTCGACAAGCCGGTCGGCTCGCTGGAAGGGTCATGCGCTCTGGAAAAGGAAGGCGGCTTTCACTTATATAGTCTCGATCTCACTCGCCGCAAAGTCTACGCTATGGCCATTGGTCCTCGCGGCAACGACTCGAGTGAGCGCGGAGTGTGGGTGGGTGAGGACGGCAAATTCAAGATCGACCAACTACCGGTGGGCGAATATCAGCTCAAGGTGCGTGCGCCTGGCTACGGAAGCGAATTTGTAGAAGGACTCTTCGTTGAGGAGGCAAAGCCTACCATCGCACCGGATGTAGTCAAACTCTCAGTTTTGCAGCCAAGCATTTCTATTGCCACAAATGTGCGCGTCTTCACTTCCAAAGACCAGCCATCTTTCTGGATTAATGGCACTGGTCTGGCTCATACAAAAGTGAAACTGTACAAAAAGGATATTATCGATTTTCAGGCTCTAGCTTCGCATTACACATTGAACCCAAATTGGAGCCTGGGCAAAGACTCCTACGATCAAGCCTTTGAAAATCCGTTAGAGAAAGAAAAGCCTGTCCTTACTTTCGACCGCGATTTGCCGCCCAGTTATGACGATTCTTCGACAGCTGAATTCAAAACCGAGAAACCGCTACCGCCAGGAGACTACATTTTGGAGGCAGAGGGAGTGGCCGCCAACGGCTCGGATATGTCGGGCGACATCGGCTGGTTCACGGTTACCGACATCGGCGTAATCGTCAAACACGCTCCTGATCGGGCTCTGGTTCGCGCCATAAATATAGTGACACTAAAGCCGGTGGCAAACGCAACCGTCAAGATGGGTTACGGACTGTCATTCGATTCAACTAAAAAGACGGGCAAAGACGGCTTCGTTTCGTTCCCCTTGGAGCCGGCCTACTCCGATGATTATTCGGACAGGAACCTGGACTTCATGGCCGTAAGCGGCCCTCAACATGCCTACAGTGATGTCAGCTTCTATCTTGGCCGCAACCAGCTGTACAAACTGTATTTCTATACCGACAGACCGGTTTATCGCCTAGGACAAACCGCCTATTTCAAGGGGTTGGTGCGCGAGAAGACCGTTACCGCCTACAAGAATCCGGCAGCGAATCTTGATCTGTCCTTCGAAGTGAAGGATCCGGACGGCAATGTTTTGACCAGTGGAGATGTTCACACCAGTAAACATGGCAGTTTTCATGGTCTGGTAAACATTCCCAAAGACTCCAAGACTGGCGGTTACAGCATCAACATTACTTATCCGGATGGAGAGAACAGTTATGAAAGCTTTGAGGTCATGGAATACCGCAAACCGGAATACCAGGTAGAAGTGCAGGCTGTCACCCCGCGCGTGGTGGAAGGCGAGCACGCAAAAGCGAAAGTGCACGCCACTTATTACTTCGGCGGACCAGTAGCCAACGCCAAGGTCAAGTACACGATCAATCAATCGACAGACTACAGCGCCAAAACCAATCTCAACAAAAAACCAGCCTATTACGATTTCTTCGATGATTGGGAATCATACGGATCGTCATACGGCTCCACCTATGGTGGCGAAGTTGTCACCGAAGGATACACGCAGACAGACGCCAACGGAGACGCTCTGATTGAGTTCGACACTAAACCGTTGGAGATTGATAGATCTCATCCGTACGACTCCAGCTACTCAGATAGAGACTACTCTATCAGTGTGGAAGTGACTGATATCAGCCGTCTGACCGTGACCGGAAGCGGTTCGATTGTCGCCACCGAAGGAGATTTTGCTCTGTTCGTGCAACCGAAGTCGTACGTTTACGCGGTAGGAGATCCGCTTACTGCCAGCGTCAAAGCCATCGGATACGACGGCAAACCGATCGCCAATCAGAAGGTAGACTTGCGCGTCTCCCGCTGGCCCTACGATACGGCCAAGCACGAGTACAGATCTGAGGTGGTCGAGGCGCAGACGACCGTGACCACCGATGCCGAGGGCAAAGCAGAGGCTACCTTTCCAATCAAAGATCAGTGGCCTTCAGACAGCTTCTACATCTCAGGCATGGCCAAAGACGCAGGCAATCATCTGATCTTTGATTCAGGCAGCGTCTGGATCGCTAACGGCCGCTATCCTTATATGCGCTACGGCCAGGATGCCGAGAACGAAGCGATGTCGATCAAACTCGACAAGCCAGTCTACAAGGTAGGTGAAGTGGCTAAAGTGATGATCACGGCACCGATCGAAGGCAACGAGGGCGGCGACGCAATCGTCTCCATCGAAGGCAAGCACATCTATAGCTACAAGGTCGTGCCCATGGATGCGACCGCGAAACTGGTGCAGATTCCTCTTCTGAACGAATACGCGCCCAATGTGTACGTCAATGTCACCATTGTCGACAAGCACCACAAAATGTATACGCAAGATCAAATGATCCGCGTGTCACCGGAAAACAACTTCCTGAAGTTCGCCATCACTTCAGACAAACCAAAATACAAACCAGGCGAAACGGTTCATTACACCGTCACCGCCACACACAACGATGGATCGCCGGCCAAGGACACGGAAATATCTTTAGGTGTTGTCGACGAAAGCATCTACGCAATACGTGCGGAGACAGCCGAGGACATCGAGAAGGCATTTTATTTCCATGAGGAAAATCGTGTCACCACCACCTGCTCCTTCCCTGAGGAATATTCGGGCGGACCAGACAAGGTGGAGCCGAAAGTGCGCAAAGACTTCAAAGACACTGCCGCCTGGGAGCCGGAAGTGGTAACCGACAATGACGGCATAGCCAAAGTGAACGTTAAGTTGCCCGACAATTTGACCACCTGGCGTGCCACTGTGCGCGGTATCGACATGCAAACCGACGTGGGAGAAACGACACAGAAAATCATTTCCACACAAGATTTGATTTTGCGGCTGGCTCTGCCACGATTCTTCAGCCAGGGCGATGAAGGACTGGTCACAGCAGTAGTGCATAACTATGCTGAGAAAGCTCAAGATGTGAAAATTACACTCTCAATGACGAACCAGTTGCAGACAAGCACACCCTTGACGCAAACCTTGCATCTTGAGCCGGAAAAAGCCGGCCGATTCAGCTGGCCCGTGACGGTGGTGGCTTCGGGCACCAGCCTGGTCCGCGCTAAAGCAATCGGTCAAACTGCCGGCGACGCCATGGAAACCAAGATTCCGGTTCGACCGCTGGGTATTCCTGCTTTCTCAGTCAACGGCGGATTGATCACGGAACAGTCGAAAACGATCACGCTGCCAGTGGGACTGAGCGCCGACGCCGAACGATCGACTGCCAAGTATCAAGTCAGTCTGGCCAGCTCCACAATCGGTCCGGTGATCGGTAATTTCAGTGCCTTGATTGACTATCCTTACGGCTGCACCGAGCAGACGATGAGCAAGCTGATGCCATCTATAGTGGCAAAAACTCTGGCCATCAAGCTGAAGCAACCAATCAGCAAAGATGACGCGGCCAAGTTTGAAGAAGTCTATCAAGAGTCGATGGACAAGTTGCGCCTCTATCACCACAACGACGGCAGTTGGGGATGGTGGCAATATGACGAAGGCAATCCTTATCTCACCGCTTTAGTGGTGGAAGGGCTGCGCATGTTGAAGGGAGTCGGTTACGACCCTGGCGACAGCTTGATGACCACCGGTGTCGACTGGATGAAGACCACATCGATGAAGCTCTTCAAAGAGTTGAACGATCCCAAACTGCTCAAGGATGACGACTATTACTGGTTACACGACAATCAGTGTGATCTCGCTCGCATGCTCTATTGCGACAGCCTGTTCAAGAACGCCATCCCGAATGAAATGACGCCATGGCTCATCACGCAGATGCCAACCATGCCGCCGGAGACATTGTCTTATATGGCAATGGCGTATCACAACACAGGTGATGACGTCAACGCCAAGCAGTTCTACAATCGCTTGATCTACCTGTCCAACCAAAATAAGGACTTTACCGATTGGCAGTACACGAAAGCGATGAAGAAGAAGCTGGTAATTAAGAACGAATGGTTCTACAGCTATCGCTTCACCTATGTGGAGACAACCGCTCTGGCACTGCGCGCGGTGCTGGCAATGGAGCCGGACAATCTCACCCGCATCGAATCAATCAAGCGCTATATCCTCTTGCAACGCGGAAAAGACGGCTGGGCCAATACAAAGACAACGGCTGAAGTCTTCCTTGCTCTCTTGCAAGATGAACTGCAAGCCCGTAATAAGTTCGGCAACGAAACCGTGACCGCACGGGTATCGTTGGATTCCAAAACGCTGGCAGACTTTGTCTCCAACTCTGAGAATCTCTATGCCAGCCAGATGAAAATCGATGTGCCTATTCCAGCCGAACGTGGTGAACTGACGATAGATAAGATGGGCAGCGGGCGGTTGTATTACAACACGATGGTCACCTATCGCAGAAATCTCAAGCCAGGGGACCATGTCAATGAAAAGGGACTGCCGCAAGGTTTAAAGATCACCCGCAGCTTCTTCAGACTGAAGCCCAAGGCGGTCACCAGCGACGGTACCATTCATTACAACCTGGAAGAGATCAAGGACGGCGAAGTGAAAGCCGGAGAAACGATTATGATGAAAGTCTTTGTCGAAACTCCGATTACCGTGCCTTACATCATGCTGGATGCGGCTCTGCCAAGCGGCGGTGAAGTCGTGGAAGACAGCCCGCAAGAAGGATCAGCCTCAGACGACTCGACGAGTAAATCAGAAGTCGAAGGCGATTGGGGCATGCCCTGGTGGACGCACAAAGACGTGCTCGACGACCGCATCGTCTTCTTCGGCACGAAGATGAGCGCAGGCAAGTCGGAGTTCCACACCATGTTGCGCATGGAGTTGCCCGGCAAAATAAATCTCAATCCAGTTTCACTGGAAGGGATGTACACCGACAACGTGCGCGGCTATTCGGATCTAGCGACATTCCATGTGACGGAGTGATCAGGCTATGCAAGAGAACACAAAATCAATGACCTCATATTGCGTGGCAATCGCTCTGCCCATCTTCATCGGTGCCACCTATTGGCTGACCCGACCGTTTGCCGACGTTGTCTCACAACAATCAGTGTTTATGGGCAACTTAAGCAATGCGCAAAAAGCGAATATCGAACTCGCCGCTCAGCGCTTGAACGGTGTGATTATCAAACCGGGGAAAAACTTCTCCTTCAACGCGGTTATCGGCCCGCGCACAGACGGGCGTGGATACCGGCCTGCCCCTTCCTATGTTCGGGCAAAAGCGCCTGACACCATGGGAGGTGGCATCTGCCTGTTGTCGTCCTCGATATATAAGGTAGCCTTGGAGTCGGGCATGAAGATTGTCAGTCGTACACCTCACATGAGAACGATAAAGACGGTGAAACCAGGGCTCGACGCCACTGTATGGTATGGAGAGAAAGACCTGGTTTTTGAAAACACCTGTGAATCACCGATTCAATTCCATACGACCTGCGACGGGCAAGTAGTGAGCGTGCAATTGCTCGGCACCAATAACGATATCTGGCATTGCACATTGACCACAGTTGAAAAAAATGACAGCCCGCAATCACTGCACGTGCAGGTTGTGCGCCACTGGGGAGACCGCGACGAACTTATATCAGACGATTCATACGGGAGGAGCAAGTAATGGTTTCGCTTTCAACGGGTAGTCTGATCGTTTTTTATGGGCTGGCGGTCTTAACTTTCTTCTGGAGTTTTATCAGGGGCAAGGAGTGGACAAAAATTTCCACTAAAGGATTGGACAAGAGCGCCGGCAAGACAGCAGCTGCCATCCTCTTACCGACCCTTACTCTATTTGCCGCGGCATGGATAGCCGGAGAGAAGGCGATAGGTATGGCCGGCCTGACCTGTCTGGCACCGGCATTTCTTCTGCCATTCGCTCTTGAACGATTGAACATCTTGCCCTGGCAACGAGCCCTCCTGCTCCTCATGGCCAGCGTCGGAGCCTGCCTGGTCATGCCTATCGACCAATCCAATTCCGGATTGATCGCCGTAATAGCGGGGCTTCTGTTGGCAAAAATAGCTAACAATATGCTGGTGGCAGATCAATATCTTCTTGAAGATGTAATACCAAGCATCATCTGGTTATGCGCCGTCGCCTGGACGCACACAGGCAGTTCAACCGCCGATGCCGGCCTACAACAACAGCTGGTTTTGGCCACGCTTTCCACCACTATTTTCTTGCGCTGGGTGCAAAAACCCTTGTTGGCCAAGGAAGACAAAGTCTATCTGAAACGCATTATGCTTTCGCTGGTCGGTGGATTGTTGCTGCTCTGTCTGATCACCAAGGTGATCGCCGCCCTCACCTTTCCCAAAATTGCCATCGTTGCCGGCATAGGATTTCTCTTCGCTTATCTTCTGGAGACAGGCGACCGGGCCAGCGACGAACCAACATTGAAGGCATTCAAACAGCTTGTCCTGGTCGGCATTTTGACTATCGCCGCCTCCCGTGTCTTTGGCATGTTAGGGCTGTTGATTCTTGCCGCTGCCATGCCGGTTGTCACCGTGCGTAGTACCGCATTGGTCGCCGCCGGATTCTGGTGCGCGCGAGTGATAACCCAGATCTTTATCGCGCAATACAATCCAAACGTAACCGGCATCAACCTCACTCACAGCTATTCAACCGGCGCACTGTACGCCGGATTTGTGATCATCTGCATCTTCAGTCTCTTTATGCGTGATATTGCCAACAAAAGACTGTCGCTGATCTTGGCCGTGGCACTCTCAGTTGCTTTACCGGCCAGCTCGAACTATTTCATCCATTCCGAGCCCACAGCTAGTTTGTTGATAGCTGCTTCTGTTGCTTCAATTTTGATTGTCATTTTAGCTCCCGCGTTCTATCAACGCACCATGGAGTCGCAAGACACGATCATCTTGCTGCCTGCGTTGATGGGCACGGCAGCGATCATGTCTAATCCGCTCTTAGAGCTTGGCGACCAGTCGACAAACCACAGCAGGCTAGTGGTCGTGGGCGTCCTTGCCGCCATCGTTTTATGTTTGGGCATCGCCAGCAATTATGTCAATAGACCAAAAGGGAAACCGGCAGATACGCCAATGGAACCGGCTGGACAGATTGATGCTGCGGGAAGTTGAGCGGGAAGTTGAGCGCCATCGCTGAGTAGGTTCACTAAAGAAGGGTGACATGATCCAGCTGCCGAACAAACCATGACAAGAATTGATCTGATCTCCAAAATTGAGCTGAGCTTGATCTTATGCGCGATAACATTATTGACCAATGCAACGTTAGCTACTACAGCTAACACATCCAAGCCTGCTACAACGCCACAGCCAAGTGACACCGCGCCGATTAAGAGCGGCGAATTGAAAGCCATTACCACGGCTACCAGGGTCCCTGCCGTTGTTCCCAAAAGAGGACCTTGGGGCCACAAAATGAAAGGGATTGAGTACCCACAGTTCGTCGGAGGTGACGCGAGCGTCTGTGCAAAACTGAATTCCGCCATGCGAGGCTTCGTCAGAAGGCAGGTGGCGGTCAATTACGGAGATCTCTATGAATGGAGTGTCGAGAAAACATTTGTTGCTCCCAAAGCGGTCAGCGCAAAGTTCCACGTCTCTACATTTGGAGAAGGAGCCGCACACAGGATAGCTAGAATAGAGTGTTTCGATTACCAGACAGTGCCATCAGTCAGGCAAATCAATCTAAACGACCTGTTTGGAAAGAAGGTCGACTACAAAGTACTGAACCCGATTTGTGAGCGCTTCGTGGCTGCGGACCTCAGCAAAGGCGGAATCAACGACCCGACTTACACTAAAGGCGGCTGGCTGTCTCCAGATGCCTATACTGCATTTGCCTTCGACGACGCGGGCGTAACCTTTGCATTCAATATGGGCGTGGAAGCGCTCAACGCATACAATGTCAAAGTACCATACGGCGATCTGAAGGTTCTGTTCGCTCGATCATCGCCGATTTATTCTCTTGTAACTCATGCAAGTCCACGCGGATCCAAACCGGCACTCCAAACGAAAACAATCGACAGGTTAACCTGAGCTGGACCAAGCTCAGTCAGCCAACTCTAATAACGCCAATATAAGCCTTCCAATTTTCGCCAGTTCCAGATTATCTCAGTTAAATCGAACCTATTCCAGGGTAAGTTGCAACTGCAATTCTATGCGGGAGCGAACCAATGCCTCAAATCGTTCTTGATAAGATTTTTTCGGGTAAGAAAATATTCTTCGCCGGCAAATACTCTAATGCCAGTGTAAGTGATTCTTGGGTGGTGGAGTTCGCCGGTGGCTCCAGAGTATACAAGCTTGATGAATCAGTCGACTACGTAGTTTTTGAGAACAACATAGTACAAGCCACAGTCAAGCAGTGCCAGCAGTTCAATAAGAAAAACGGCACCAATATTCAAGTGATGCTTCGGTCCGACTTCCTCAATCTTGTGCATCTTCCAACTGCTGATGATTGCGCCCAATTGTTGACCCGCGAATTCGATCAGGATCTATGGAGCCAAGTGTCTAGCGGACTTCGCGGCGCTGGTAAAATTCATCCGGTTTACTCTGTGCAGATGAGCGGAGTTGTGCTGGGTAAGAGTGATTTTAATGGGGTTCATCTATTCAACAGCGACCTGCGCGCGGTCGAGTTAAGCAGTCGTTCTTCGTTTGGCAGACTTACAGGCTGCGTTTTCAATGACGCCAAAATGTCAGGCACGCAATTTCACGACATTGCAGACTGCACTTTTGAAAATGTGCAGCTAGACAATGCTAGTTTCGACCGAATTTCGAATACATCATTTAAGGGATCGAATTTGCAGTCGATCCAGATATCTAGTCCAATGTCTAGTGAACATTGCTCGCAGGTTAGCTTCCAAAACTGCCAAATGCAAAATGCGAACATGAAGTACGCCACACTAGTGAAAGTGAATTTCGATGGCGCTAAACTGGTCGGTGCTTCGTTCGTAAAAGCCAAATTGGTGGAAGCCAGTTTGAAAGCAGCGGACCTTGCCAATGCTGACCTCACTGAAGCGACATTATGTAAGGCAAATCTTTCCCACGCCAATTTTAGAGGCAGTGTTTTACGCGGCGCTGATTTGAGCGGCGCCACTGTAGATGGTGCAGACTTCACAAACGCAATCTTGACCGGCGCCAATTTCACTGGGGTCGATGGAACTAAAGCCATCGGCCTTGGCGGAGCCTCTCCCGCCCCGCCCCCTGAGCCGATCGTTGCTGGATCGAAGATGCAAGAGTTAGAAAGAGCGGCATATAAGACGGACAAACTTAAATGTTTATTGGCAGTCAATACTGGAAAACTCATGCAGGTGATGCTGCAATATTCCGGAATGTATAACGGTCGACATTTGATTTTTCTGCGTATTACGCCTGAAGGCGGAAACAATGACACTGCGCTTCAAAGCCCGCATGCTTCATTTACAGAGGGCATGGCGAAAGCGGTCCAATTGCTCAGTGGTGGATCTTTACAACTGAACACGATTGCCGTGAAAGCCACCGGAGGTTCCCTCGATAATAAAGAGCTTAAGGCGCTGGTAATACAGGCATGGTGTGAGGCTTTCAATATTCAAGCGCCTGACGAAAATGAGTTAAAAGCGCAATCAAGGAAGGAGGCTCAAGCGCTCAAGAGTGAAAAGGCTGCAGAGCAGAAAAAGTTATTGGACTTGCTGCGCCAAGGCGAGCCAGGAATCATGCAGTGGAACAATACACCAGCTGCTATGATCCTTCAGTCCAACCCATTTACGAAGTGCGAACTGAAAGATCTTGATTTATGCAATTGGGATTTGAGACGATTGAATTTGGATTTTAGAGGATCGATCTTTTCAAATTCGCGACTGGCGAATGCGAAGCTGCCCGGGAGTGATTTCCGCAAGTGTAATTTCGCCAATGCAAATTTAGAGAAAGCCAACCTATTCGGTGTGCGTTTTGATGAAGCCGACCTTACAGGCGCACTGCTAAGTGAAGCTGAGCTCAGCCATGCCAGCTTCCACAAGTCCGTTTTGCGCAATGCGAATCTAAGATCTGCCGACCTTTGTGGTGCCGATTTGACTGGTGCTGATTTGACCGGTGCCGACCTCACAGATTGCAACTTGTATCCAGGAGCCAAGTTCGATGAAACCACCGTGTTTCCACAAGGATTTCTCCGCTTTGGCACTCTGACATGGGTCGGTGCGGGCGCCGATCCGCGTCTGCTTGCGAAGGCCGCTGAAATTCGCGCGGCAGGTGCGTTGGCACTGCCGGACTTTATCAGCAAGGTGCGAGAGCGATTTGATCAGGAGCGATTTAAAAAGGCGATTCAGATGTTGAAAGCAGAGAGCTTCCAACTGTTCAGCGACGTGTCGGATTGTTCAGTCACTGGTATCGTAAAGAGTCAAAGCGATGCTGAGCTTGCTTATGCATGCCGGCTTAGCGATGACGGTTCCTTTGCTTGCTGCACGCAAAACCTATTTCCGTGTGGAGGACTGCACGGGTCAATGTGCAAGCATCTGCTTGTTCTCATCATCGGCCTGGCTCAATCCCAACTGATCGACACAGCAAAAACACTGGGTTGGATAATCACCACTGGCGGCAGAAATCCTCAATTAGATAAAGATGCTATGACTGCAATTTTCCTTCGCTACGAAGGAGCACAAGTAGGCGAAATCGACTGGAGACCGTGCGAAACGATCCCTGAGGACTTTTATGCATTCTGAGACCGAAACACCAATCGCTCCAGCAACTGCCAGCAACTACGATTGACTGTCTATTGACTGGCCGTCACCGGCTATCGATTGGCTGTCACTGCCTTTCGATTGGCTGTCGCTGTCTTTTGACTGGCTATCGCCGTCTTTTGATTCTGTCAACTTCTTTCTCGCTCGGCGCACTCGCAGTTCAACCAGAACAAAAGAAGCCGGTAAACCAATCAAGCACAAAAACAATATGATATTTTGAGTGCCGTCCTGAGGCATCTGAATTCTCTTTGCAGGCAAAAAGGCGAAACACATGAAAAGCAATGCCGCCACTACCAAGCAATTGAGCACTTGCAACACTCTAAGAAGCGCGACTTGCTGGCGAAATTTATCAATTGCCGATTGTTGATCTGCCATAATGCTCTTCCTTGAGAGTATCTAGTATACAAGCAACCTTCACCCGAAACAGGCATTCAAAGTGATCAGAAGCAGAAGAACAGGCGTATTGTTGATCTTAGCGCTGGCGCTTCTGCAAACGCCCAGTGCAAAGTCACAAGGCAACACACAGACGAGCTCGGAAGTGATTCCTATGCATGTGACGCAACCAGAACCTGGCACATACAAAGCCCAGGTTGAAGTCGTTATCGATGGGCACAAGAAACAATTTTTTCTAGATACGGGGGCAGTACAAACGAGTGTTGCTACCGACGAAGAGCTGCGCCAATATCCGGCAGTTGCACAGGGTCAAACCGGAGGAAATTATGGCAAACTCGTTGTGGTTGATATCATTCAACCGGAGAAATTCGAGCTGGGTTCTCATGTTTTCTTGAAGCCGCGCTTGCAAAGAACAGGAACGAATCGAAACTACAATCTATTAGGACTTGACTTACTAGCGCAGAGTCCATTTCAGGTTGACCTCAAAAATTCAAAACTGAATATAGTGGCAGCTCTCCCCAACGATTTAACCAAAAGTCCGATTCATAGACTCAGTAAAGGACACATTACCGTTCCTATTACATTGGGAGATAAGAACTGTTATGCCTTATTTGACACCGGTGGACAAAAGACATGTATTGATCTGCAATTTGTGAAAACAAATCCGCAACTATTCAAATTTGTAAGAAACGATCAAGGAACGGATTCGACCGGACACCGGCAGGATACGCCAATCTACCGAGCCACCTCTTTAGGGGTCGGGAACTTGCATCTCAATGACGTGGAAATGGCGAGCTATGGTTTCAGCGATGAATTTCGAAAGAGCATGGAGGGGATTCCGATTATTCTGGGAAGCAATGTAATCTATCCTGCGAAATGGAGCTTTGATCTTAAACAAGGATTGTGGGCAGTTGAACCTGATTAGCTACACGGATCTTGAAGTCGGGAATCGGCAATCTATGACCAATCCACCGTTCAAAGTGATCAGGACGAAGGCAGCAGGACTACTCGTGGTGCTGCTCGCGCTGTTGCAAATGCCCGGTGCGAACGGGTCTGAAAAGAAGGACGACATGAGTTCAGATCAGCACAAACAAGCAGAACAGTCTCTGGCACAGCGAGAAGACACTGGAAGCTTCGACATGCAGTGGCAAAGATCTTTGCCTGTCGATCAACGTGATACCGGAATTGGTGTCATTGGCGGCACCGAGGTGCGCTCGCTTGTGGGCATGAACAACAAATTATATGCCGGAATCGGATACTGGAGCGATGCCAAAGAAGATGATCCCCAGCTGCCCGGTGGGCAAGTGCTGGTGCTTGATTCACCGGGGTCAAAGTGGAAGGTTGACCTCAGCCTTGATGAGCGAGTCAAATCCGGACCACAGGCTGGAAAGAGGCGCTACTTCGCCATTGCTATGTTATATGGTGCCACGTTTAGATCTGATCTTGATGGACACAAGCTGGCAAAGCCGGTGCAGATGCTCCTCGCCGGAGTGTGGGACAGACTGGGACAACTGCAAGTGCTTTCCAAGACAGCAGACTCGGCAAGCTGGAGCGCCAGCGACATTGCCTCAGACAGCAACAGCCGGCACGCGGAAATTCGCAGCTTTTTCGTCTACCGCGACAAAATAACAAACATCGAGCATGCTTTTGCTGGTGCCCGCATAAATTACGACCCCCAGCCAGCACGCATCTACTGCGGCGGCTTCGACCCGGCTGCCGGAAAAATTCGCTGGAATGAAACAGCTGAGGCTTGGGCGAAGGACACGCCAAGCCTGGACATGACCACCAAGGCTTCCAGCAGAATCACAGCTTTTGCAGAGTGCAATGGAAAACTCTACGCCTCAGTTTACAACATGATTTTCGAGAGACAAGACGGACCACATCCAAGCTGGAAACTTGTGTTCAAGTTCACACCGCAACAACCTTTCGGAAATGGCAGTAGCGGTTTCCGTGGGCTGAGCGTAGTTCTTGATCCAACAGGGACTCGTCAGATGTTGCTTGTCTCGCTGGAACATCGGCCGTGCAGAATACTTCGCATTGATCCCAGAAACTTTCAGTCCGTTCCCGAAATAAATCTGAGCGCAGTCTTGTCGAAGCAATGGGACACACCAGTGGGATACATGATTGCAGGCTACAACGACATGCTGAATTATCATGATCCAATCACTTCCGACTCACTGACTCTGATTGGATTCGAGGCCGCAACTCCCAAACTTGATGGCAACTTTCATCACTTCAATCCTTCCGCCCACTACGTCGTGCGCCAGAGCAATGCGCAGTACCTGGTGCGCGAAATTGCCGACCACTCGCAGGATTTTAAACCTGTTCTGGAGTCGGTGAGAACCATGGTCAACTCCCCGTTTCCGGATGATCCTCCAGGCACCGTCTACGCTGGTGGCTTTGACTGCAATTCAGTACCGGTACACAATATGGCGTGGATCTATCGAGGAGTGCGGATCAAGGCGCCTGCTAGACCTTAGCGATGCGCATTTGAAGCGTAGAATGAGGTCTTGTGTCAGACTTAAATGGAGTGTCCATTGCAACCTGCGACCGAGGATCCTGCCAAACGTGGATAGAACACCCATCGATATATTAGAACTTGTCGTGTTGGGTGCGTTCGCGCTTGTCGCCATCTGCTCGGCGTGCACACTCGTTTGGACATTGGTGTCGTGGTTGATCAAAAGACAGCTCAACCAAAAATTGCTGGGAATATCGGCTTTGGCATTGTGTTTTGCAGTTTCTGGCTTTGTGATTGCTGGTTTCGGATTCGAGCTTTGTTTTCACATGCGCTGAGTCAACAAACTGGCACTGACTGACACGTTCGCGAATCTCGGCAGAAAAAAAACATCACGGTGTCTCTAATTAGGTCGGGGATTTACCTGACATTGACTCAGGAAGTTACCGCAAGTTTTAAGCATCGGAACGCGTACGATAGAAAGCGACGCCACCACTTGCGCGATATTGAAAAGTTTGAAATCTGTTATTGGAAAGAATGAAGGTTTTGGAAAAAATGAAGAAATTGGCCAACCGCCAACACAAGTATGAATGGATAGCTTTCAGCGTTTCTCTTGTGGTCGCAGCTATGATCGTAGCCAGCACGCCAACACAGGCTGATACAGAGCCCTCGTCTAACCCAACCAGGACCAAGCAGAAAACACTTCGATTGCCAGAAACAGAAACCGCGTTCGGTTTTGTCATGATCAATAAGTTGTCTGCCGGCAACAGCACCGGCAACATTTTTATAAGTCCGCTAAGCCTGCACTCATGCCTTCAAATGGCATACGACGGCGCAGCAGGAACTACTTCCACGCAGATGGCAAAAGTTCTTGGACTGTCAGGTTTGAGTGTTCATGAAAGCAACAAGGAATACAAAGCGCTGCTCAAAACAGTTGCCGACCCACCTGTGTGGCTGACGCAAGCGATTGAGAAGAAGAACAAGGAAGACGTAGACTACTCAAGAAATCTAAAAGAAGCTCAAGCAAATCATCTGGCGCCACCCGCTCCGAGAATGCTCCAAGATGTTATCAGGATAGATCCACCCTTGCAGGTAGAGGTGGCGAATTCCATCTGGGCTAACAACGACACTAACTTCGCACCCCAATATGTCGCGGACTGCAAGGAGTATTTTCGCGCGCAAGTGCGCAGCCTGAATTTCGCTGATCGAAAGAGTGTCATAACAATCAACGATTGGGTGAGCAAACACACAAACGGAAAAATCGAGAACGCGATCAACCAGCTCAAACCCAGGGACCTTGCCATTCTAGTCAACGTCGCATACTTCAAAGCGCGGTGGTCCGAGCAATTCGATCCGGAAGAGACCAAGCCGGCAATATTTCACACTGCCAATGGAGACAAAAAGGTATCCATGATGCATCAAGGACTTGGAGCCGACTACCTGGAGAATGCTGAATTTCAGGCAGTGCGACTCCAATATCGCAGTGAGGACGACGACAATGGTGCCAGCATGTATATTTTTCTGCCCAGAAAGAGAAATGGTCTTGCTGAGCTCCTGCCCAAGCTCACAGCCGGCAATTGGAAACGCTGGCGGGAGCAATTTGGCATTGATTGGCCGGGTCAGTTGTCCATGCCTAGATTCGAGGTGTCTTACGAAGCGCAGTGCTCAAAGGTGCTCGCCAGCCTGGGAATGCCGCATGCATTTTCATCCAACAAGGCTGACTTCTCAAAAATGGTGGTATCGAGTCCGAAGCTGTTTCTGTCCGAGGTCTATCACAAGACGTTTGTCAAAGTCGATGAAGAGGGAACCGAAGCTGCAGCGTACACGGTGGGCCCCATGGGCGGGGGTTCAGAGGGGGAGACGCGAGAACCGTTTAAGATGGTAATCGACCATCCGTTCTTTTTTGCCATCATTAACAACAAAACGGGCGCACCACTTTTTATGGGTACGATGTCGGATCCGACGCTGACGGAAGCGGCTAGTCGCTAGACAACCTTCGCTAGGCTGACTTATACCTGGCCCGTACGCCTCGCTAACACCTACGGGGCGGCGCTACCCCCTGCCGCCAGCATGTTAGACTGGACGAAACGACTGGACGAAACGAAGATCTAACATTATGCGGTTTCTCTATCCGCTCTTCTTCATCTGTATGCTCATCATCTCCACGGTCACGTGGATGAACAACTTCGTGTTGCTAGATCCTAAAGACGAAGCCATGTCCTTCTTAACAGATGTTCGCTCTGGCAGCCTGGCTAAATCAGTCAAACACTTCGGCGGCAATGCCTGCCATTGCCCGGCAAAAGGCGGCTGGGGTTCCTACCTTATATACGCTTCTGGGCAGGAGCCAAACCTTGCTTTCATGACTGGGCATCCGGTGGAATTTGGGCAGCCGAAAGAAACTCCAATGCAAAACGTCAAGAAAACTCTGCTTCCCTGGGAAAAACCAGAAGATGCAGCGATCGATGTGCCCATAACTTTTGATCCAGCAAAATATGCACCTCTGTTCTTGCCTTTGCCGATGGCCTATGGTCATCCCATGAAGATTGCCGAATTCAACGACTTCCTCAAAGATCCAGACAAAGACTCCGGCAGGGGCTTGACCCTGCGCTTGCGCCCGAGCATCAAACCTGGCAGCATTGCCGCTCCGGACGAGCCTATGCCACCAGAAACGGCCACAGAGTTCGAGGCATTGAACAAGGATCGCAAAGATAATAACGACAAATCTAAAAACACTGATGCCACCAGCAAGAATACTGATGCCACCACAGAAGATATCAAGAAAACTCTAGGCGCAGAAGCTGCCGAGTATTTGATTCCCAAAGATGCCGGTGACGTGTTGTTGGCCGATGGATCCGTCATGCCACCGGATCAAGTGGCGGCGCAGTTACCACGACTAAAGTCGGCCGTTCTGCGCCTTCATGTGGTGCGCAGAGGCAAGCTAAAAGAGTGGACGATCTATCATTTCGGCTTGATGCATTCGGTTCTCGTGGAAGGAGATCGCGAAATACCACTGATGCACGATCGCCCGCCGGAAGAGCCAAAGTAGCAGCTTACAAAGGTCGCACCGATCCTCCTGCTTCAATCGAACCTTCTGACGAGCCGGGATTTGTCTCAAAGTATGCAATGACGGATATACGCGAAGACAAGGCAGAAGTCTACTCTCATCTGATTATGAACTACTGCATTCTGCAAGAAAGAGCCAAGACGGATCGTGTTCTCGCATCCAAGATAAAGCGCATGAAAGAGATGCTGCAGAAATTCTCCCCGCATTTCAATACCGACTTCTGGCTCAGAGTCGAAGAAAGAGTGCGCTCTTCAACTCAGTCAGCTTCGAATAATGAAGCCGCTATTCCCATGGATCAAAAATGATCGCACCAGTGTCTTTAAAGTGGCGCGTATTGTGAGTGACTAGTTTCATACCGTGACGCAGCGATGTAGCGGCCATCAAACCATCGATTGCCGGTAAGATGACCCCGGCTTTTTGGAGACGAGCTGTCAAATGGCCCCAAAGCGTAGTGATCTCGACGTCGATGGTCAAAATTCTGTCGCTGAATTCTCCTTCCAAATCACTAAGCCACCTTTGCAGATCAGTTTTCTTTGCTCCTACCGGCAGCAGCTCTATGCCTTTATTTATTTCGCCCACTGTAAGCACGCTGAGAAATAACAGATCATTGGGTGTCGCTGCCACCATATCTTTAACAGACTGTTTGCCCAACTCACGACGAATCTCGGACAACACGCACGTGTCGAGCAATAACTTCATAGCTCGATATCACGAAATTCACTTTTGTCTCGGTCTAACAGCAAGTCGGAAAAATCGGGGCCCTGCAGAAGGAATTCCTTAAAGGTACGGCGTTTCCCTTTAAGCTTTTCGTAGTCTCTGGCAGAAATTACAATCACTTCGTCTTTTCGACGACGAACCTTTTGTGGACCTTTTGTTATTGCCAGATTCACCAGTTCACTAAACCGATTTTTCGCATCAGCTAAATTCCACTCTTGCATTTACCACCTCAATCTAGCCAATCTAGCTCATTGTAGCATATAAATTGCCAGCTGTGCCTGAAAACCAAGGACGACCAATCAATAAACAGATCGGTGTTGAGAGGCAAGTTGGACGGTTTGCCTGGTGGCGATGAAGGGCGCAGACAGCTTTTCATCAGCCTCGATCGCTGCAACAACGGCGTCGATATACTTTCTGCCACCACCGGCGTTCATGTGGGCAGTGTCCATAAAATCTGACTGCAGAAACTGATTCTGATCATTCAATTCGATGTAAGCGCATCCATGTTTCTTCACTGCCGCATCTACGGCACCCATGTATTTGCCGTAGGATCCCGGTGGCATCAAAGCCATGTTGGCTGGCGTCAGGGGCATATTGGCGATGAGAACTTTGATGTTGTTAGATTCGGCATAGGTCAGCAATCGATCCAAAAATTTGCATTCGTTTTGAAACACAGCCTCGTTTGGCGACTTGAAACGGGTTTTGTATTCCTTGCTATTGTCGTCAAACGGCAATGGGCAGTTGGGGTGCAGGATGTATTCGCCTTCTTCCACCACTGGCCTCAGTTTGGTTGCCAGATTATGATTGAGCTTCAGGGAATCAACAGGTGTGGGCTTACTGTTCACGCTCATAATTGGTCGTAAGGCGTTGCGCAGTGCATCGCTGGTCGCCAGCTGCAGCTCAAGCCGCTGGCCGGAAATGGCGAAAGTCTTTCCAAAGTAGTACTCGAATCTCTGCCACCACTGCGGCATGGAAATGGCTACAAGATCGCTGGTGTCAAAAAAATGCTGGTAATACTTGAACGTAGTGGTCATGGCAGGATACATCACGTGTCCTTCAATGAAATCGCGCAACGTCAGCCCGATAACGATCACTTTAGGTTTTTGATTTCCTCTAAAGAGAGCTCGTGCCACCATGTAGTCATCGGAAACCATGCCGCCCGGTAAGCCAAAGTTGATGCACAGCGGTGTCGGTATTTTGAATATGGAGACAAGCCTGTCTTCCAGATAGTTGGCTTCATAATGCTTGGCTGCATCAATTTCTTTGTTGAGAAAATCGGCGTCGAAAACCGACACCGGAATCATGACCAGAGAAGAGCCAAGCAGCACCACATCCGGTGCACGCTTTTCGGAGAGATACGAGCGCGTGCGCCACCACTCCCAGGTGTGAGCGCTGGGTAAATTGATCGGATCACTGTTCTTAATCGGATCAGCCAATAGAAAAGCGAAATTTATGAGCAGCAAGGCAGTTGCCGCCCAAAGAAATTTGGCGCGGCGAGAAAATAATGCTCGTTTTGTGGACGGTTGCTGCACTTGGTGTAATCGGAGTATCATGCCAAGAAGCTCACATTATTGCATCATGGGCGCCTTTGATTGATTGGCGGAAGATAATGAAGATGAAGTGTATCCAATGAAAGCGATGCAAGCCAAGAATAATCGAGCCTGGCATAGGTCTTACGCCCTCGGGTTAATTTCTATTAGCGTTCTAAGTTGTACTTTTAGTTCAGGCGCGGGCGCTTCAGCACCACCTGGACCGGCACCGAAAGATGCAGCTGAAGCCTTCAGGAAGGCAGACAATGTCTTTTTAGGGGAGGTCAAACAATGATTTGGGCTTCGACTCAACGGGTCTCGACCTTTGGACTGGTCGTCAATGCCTCCTTCCGTTCTGCCATATCCGCCTCTACCTGACCCTTCACCACCAGCAATACCACTAAACGCTGATCAGCTCCTATCGCGCCGCACACTGGTCGACAAACCAATTTGGCGCCAACCAGCCGCTTCGAGCTTAGCTTTTTCGCCGAGGTTCGCGTAGTAAGAACGGTAAAGCTCCCGCTCCATTGCTTCTTCCAAGACTTTCTGCAGATCCCCGTTCTTGTCAGCAACGGTGATTTTTCGATTCTTTGGTTGGGCCACGATCTTAATCCTGAGGAAATAACCCTCACCATCTTAAACATCTAGCGAGTAGTTATACTAGTCATTTTTTGCATGGAGCTATGATGATCAGATTTTCGCTGCTACTGGCGGTGGTTGTCACCATTTCTACCTTCTGTCAGCAGCCGGCTCGCGCACAAGCTAACGACGCTGACGGCGGTATCATTGAGGTACACATGACTGCCAGCACTCTACTTAAGAACGGAAGTTTGGATTATCGTTATAGCAAGCACGCCTGGGAAGCCTTGGAAGAGCGTGCCAAGAAGGCCGCCAGCGACGGTTATTCCGGTGAAGCAGAGTATCTGTTCGACCAGGCACGTATTTATGCATTACGACGGACTCCCGACAATTCCCAACTGCTCATCAGCCTGCACGACGAAGCCAAGTTCTATGCAAAGTTGGGAAAGGTCGATGATGCTGAGCGCTTGTATGAGCTGGCTTACACGCAATACCGAGCGGACAAGAATTCTCAGCACATGCTCGCCGAGAAAGCGCAGATACTCTCCGAGTATGCCACCATTTTGAGCACATCCGGCAATGCGTCAAAATCTGAAACAGTTGCCAAAGACAGTAAGGCACTGGCTGCTGCTGCCGCGGAGCAAGCTTCGAAAAATCAGATTCCCTGGCAACCACCCATTAATGCAGCCACTAATGCAGATGTCGATATTGGACCTTACATAGCGACGTTGCAACGGAAAGTCTTAGAAAAATGGAGACCGCTGCGCCGTGACTGCGATCAAATTCGAGTTGTCGTGGTTTTTAAACTCGACAAAGAAGGAGCCGTCTCAAACCTTCGTTTGGACCATCCATCAAAGTCGGAAACAGCGAATGCATCGGCACTAAAGGCAATTGAGTCAGCCGCACCGTTTGGTCAGTTGCCACTGGGTAGCGACATGGACATCTACTGCCAGTTCGATGGAATCACTAAGCATCCCGTCCGACCCGTGCGCGGCAAAGTTGTACCTGCCGGACAGGAGCCAGCGAAGCCAAAACAGTGAAGCATCAAATGATCAAATTTTCCTCGGTGTTAGCGGTTGGCCTAAGCATTTTAGCCTTCTCTCATCAACCGGCTCGGGCACAAGCTGTGGCTGCAGGCGACATATTTGAGTCAAGCGCTTCAGTCAACGTCGATCCTAAGACTGGAAGACTGGACCACGTCTATAGCAAGTACGCCTGGGCGGCGTTAGAAGAGCGAGCAAAGAAGGCTGCCAGCGAAGGATTTACGGGTGAGGCGGAATACCTTTTCGAACAAGCGCGAATTTATGCACTACAGATGAAAGATGATTCTTCTAAACAGATTATCGGTCTGCAAGAGCAAGCAAGATTCGACAAAGACTTGGGCATAGTGGAACCTGCTGTGCACTTGTATGGACTTGCCTATGAGCAATACCAAAAGCTGAAGAAGCAAAACAAATCTCTACCAGTGGACTCAAGAACCTTAACTTCAATACCAGGCGAGAAAGCGGAGCTACTGCTGTCCGAGTATGCCACCATACTGAACTTAACGAGCAAGGTTTCTGAATCCGATGCGATATTGCATGAGAGAGATTCATTACTGCGTGAGCGCCGTGCGGCGGAGGATCAGCAGGCGAAGAAAAAGCCGATTCAAACTGCTGCACAACTTGAACGAGATGCCGATATTGTCCGCAAAGTAGATCGCTACATGGATGCCTTGCGGCAGAAAGTGAAAGACAATTGGACACCGCTTCGAAGTGACAGCGAACAAATTAAGATTGTCGCGGTTTTTAAAGTCCAGAAAGAAGGTGCTGTCTCAAACCTTCGTTTGGACCATCCATCAAAATCGGAAACAGCGAATAAATCGGCGATAAAAGCAATTGAGTCAGCCGCACCTTTTGCCCAGCTGCCCGCGGAGAGCGGCGAGGACATCGACGTCCAATTCACGTTCGATACCGCTCCAGTCACTGTGTATTCTAAGTATCCTAGGATGATTGAGATACATTCTCGGCATTTTCTGCAGGGAGGAATGCCCGGGGTAGAAGTGCCCCAACCTGATGGATCAACGAAGATTAGAACAATGCGCCGTAGCGAACTCAAGAAGCTGCTAAAGCCGTTCAATCCTCAGTAGGAGTCAATTCTTCGGCGGTGGGTCCTTCTTCCGCGGGTCCTTGCCCGGCAGCATCGCCCGTGGTGGCATCCCGCCCGGTGTCCTCGCGCCGGGTGGCATTGCTTGCGGTGGCATCTTGCACGCCAGCTTCCTTCGCGGTGGCATCGTGCGTGGTGGCATCATGCACGCCAGCTTCCTTCGCAGTGGCATCGCGTGCGGTGGCATCTTGCACGCCAGCTTCCTTCGCAGTGGCATCTTGCCCGATGGCATCATGCGCAGCGAGATCTTGCGCGCTGGTATCTTGCCCGCTGGTATCTTGCGCAGCTGCATCGGCAGTGCGTCTGCGCAAGAACAGGAAAAGAACATAAAACACTGGCAGAAGCAAGAGTACAATGATCGAAACCACATCCGCTAAAAAATGCGGCAGAGCATCACCGAGTAATGCAGGAATCCGCCTGAATATGAGGGCAGCAAATCCAGCGATAAAGTAGGCAAGCACATTTTTCCGCGCCAACTTGAGCACGAAGAGCCAATAGACCAGCGTGCTGCAGATACCCGTAATCGAGCTGACAACTACATCTTGCCAATAGCGCGCATCAGCGCAATTGATCACATTAGAGACAACCGTGAGCAGCAAAAACATCCAACCTGTGCTGATGTATTTGGCATACATGCCGGCAAAAATTCCCACCTGCAGCATTTCCTGAACGCCTCTGGTAGCAGCATTCAAGGCGTTGTCGCCGAGAGCGGAGTAAACATTTGCATTCAAACAAACATTCGACAAAACCTTGCTTGGCACATTTGGCGAAAAGTGAGCTTCCACAGAAAAGGCGATGCAATCAACCAGCCAATCTATTACCACTAGCCAATATGCAGCCAGGATAGCGTCCATCCAGACACTTCTCTGCGTCAACCTGGCGCCACTCTCTGGAACAATACAAGTTCTAAAATAGTTGCTCAAGCGCAGTTTAGGAAAAAGAAGCCGGCAAGTGGCAGCCGCAAAAGCGCACATCAGCAAGATCTCCGCCAATTTGCTCATCATCCCTTTTACCAGCTCTAACACCTGTCTAAAAGCAAATGAAGAGAACGGCATGTTGGTGGCGTAGTAGCGAAGCACTGTCGGCAAATCGTTGATCTCTATCGGAATACTCAGCAACGCCACCGGAATGGCCAGCAGAATGGCTGAACGCCACCGTACGGTGCCGGTGCGCAAGACACCAATCATCCACCAAATAGTTGCCACAGCAATCACAGCAAAGAAACCGTATTTCACCAATCTGGCAATTTCCACTCGTCGTGAGGTTTTCCTTTTATCAAAGCGCCACTGATCAGGCAAATCCCAATCCTGCGCCACTTGCGAGCTCTCATCGCCGATGACATTGGCTGCCACTTTAAACTCAGCATCACCAACCTTCAACCCGGGAACTTTGAATTTGAATTGATAATCCGTGCGATTCGCTTCTTGATCTTCCGCCACATTATCGAGTTCGTGCGCTCCTAGATTCGGTCGCACCTCAGCGAGATAGTTTTCTGCCACCAGCCGCGCGTCTGCTTCCTTAAGACGAGCACCTGGTGCTTCTTCTGGTTTAGTGATGTCAAAAGAAATTTCTTTCCCCTGTCCGTCCAGGTTGACTTCATATTCGGTGCGATCCTCAGGCTTGAAAAAGCGAACCCGCCAGACAAACCCTGATGCAGTTTGCTGCACCATCTCAAGCACGCGCTTAAGCCCGACCTTTTCAAAGGCGTATTGCATCGGATTTGACTCTACCTGACTGCGCGAGATGTCGTCTTCCACCCAGGCGCATTTCAAGTATTGATGAGGGCCAATATGGTGGTGCCGCATAACCTCGCTGGCAATCTTGATCGCCTCTTCTCTGTTGATCGACAGCTTGAAACCATCGCCGACAGCAGGCGCTGATCTCAAGAAAGTGCCGATAGGCAAAGCCACCAGTGTCGACACAACCAGCGCCATGCGCACTCTGGTGGAAAGGGGTTGGTATACAAATGGTGCTGATTCCTCAACCACAGCCGGCGCAGACGCCGGCGCCACTACAGGCAGTGCCCAATTGAGCAACGGCTCATCGGCACTTGCTTCCTTTTTGCGGGAGCGAATGTATGAAAATAGTGCGACCAGAACCAAAGGCAGAATGGGAATCAGTGCCGAAATCTGCAACGACGGAACAGACGATCTGAGCGATGTTTGGGAATCAAGAAATGCATCGAGAAGGTAATGGGCGATGAGACATGCCATCAATCCGTAGCGTTTCATCAACCAGCCGAAAACCAGACCGGAGCAAGTCAACTCTATCCCTCGAGCATAAGCTGGTTGTTGCGGATAGGTGCTGTGCATAAAGCCCCATGCCGCCGCCTGAATCAGGTTTGCCAGCCAAAAGTTGCGCACCAGTTTCTGAGCAAAAGACATACCGAGCACGCGGTAGAGAACTTCCTCACTCAGAGCTGCTTGCACACCCAAACATATAGCGGAGTAGAAAGGAAAAGCGCTGCTTAAGATCTCAAAATTGGTGATGCCCAGGGGGCACCAAAATCCGATTCTTTCTCCGATCAAATAATAAAAGACAACCCAACCAACAGCGATCCCGAAACCGCAAAACCCGGCAACCAAGCCGAACGACGCCTGTTTCGTGGATAATCCCTTGATCTTGAAGTAACTCTCAACCGCCAATTTTTCCGGATAATTCCTTCTATAAAACACTTCACCAGCGGCAACGAAACAACTGGCAATGCCAAAGAGCATAAGTGTCTGCAGCGTAAGCGACTCGGCATATTGTGTGAAATATACCTGCAGCGACTTGGTCGTGTCGTAGTCATCAAGGACGGTGCTCCAATTGTTTAAGCTTGAAAGAGCAAAGCCCACCGCCAAAATGGCACCAGATATGAGGGCAAATCGCCACCGCACCTGGTGCTTAGCCACATAATAAAACAAGACAAACATCACACTGAGACGAAGCAGATCATAGAGCACGCTGGCGATGCTTCCCAGCAAAGCATTGTAACTGCGCATGGTGGCAAACCGTTCTTGCCAGGCTTCAGGCACATAGAGCTGATAATGGTATCGCGATACTTTATCACCGGAGACAAGGGCATATGCCCGCATCTTGGCGCCATGCAGATCGGTTAGCGTGCGCTCCCAGGTAAAGGAATGATCGACGCGGGCAGCAAGATTTTCCTTTGAGTCATTGGTCAGCGCGTAGTCTTTCAGCGACACCTGCGCATCATTTTCAATGAATTGGCGCGCCAATTTTTGTGCTTCCTCGTGAGAAACAGAGGCAATGGCACGATCGTTTGGCAACCTTCTGTTAAGAGCGATGAGCTTTCCAGCCGGGCTCACATAGACGCGCACGTCTTCGTTTTGAAGTTCGCGACAGAACCTTGAACGCCAATACCAGATTGGCATTTCGGTCCGCATCAATTCGTTTGCGCGGGCAGAGCCAAACTCAAATTCGAGAAAGGTCTTGGCCGTATTGTCAAAATTGAAGACGGTGGATTCGATATTCCCTTGCGGGTCATATCCGACTTTCCGGCACCATTTTTGGCTTAGCTGAACAATTTCCGGTCGCGACAGCTTCAAGTCCAGCGATGCCGAGGGAAAAGCTTCATTGTCTTTGAAGAAAAAAATCAGCAGTCCGATAATGCCGGCAATAACAAGCCAGAGGGACACCCCCATCCCATTGCCAGCTTTTTTCGGCGCAGGTGGAGGCGCAGTCGGGGGCGCCGTGTTCGGCAGATCGTCAGTCATTTCAGGACCGCTGTTTTAACCTGGGCACGCCTGGAATGCATGTCCCAGTACCTCATTGTAAGTTCTCGACAAGCCTTTTCCTCACTTTGCTCGCTCACCGGGTCCTGGCAGGCTGAAAGCCTGGCGCCTCGAATGCCCAAATTCGCATATCCTCCATGATATATTGAATGCACAGAGTTCATCGCCAGCGGCAAGTTGGCGCGAACAAGAAGCAGATTTGCTGAGCGTGCAGACTCGGACAAGGAGACGGAACCATGCTTGTGTTGGATGAAAAGGCTAAACATGAAGCCATGATGCAGAAGATAAAGGGCGGTGAGAAGCTCGAATCTACTGAGGAGATCACCGATGAGTACAAAAATCATCTCCTTACGCTCATGATTGCCCAGGCAGACTCAGAGCTTTCCGGCGCTTACGGCTATGTGCCGTGGATTGAAGGGGCGCCGACGGTGGCTGAAAAACTGGCTATGGCAAACATTGTCAAAGACGAAGTGCGTCACGGCAAAGCCATGTATGACCTTCTGGAACGTCTTGGTGTAGACGTTTACAAGCTCATTAATGAAGACAAAATGAAACATCGTATGAAGGTTTTTTATGAACCTATCAACACCTGGGCAGACCTGGTGATGTTCAATTTCTTGATGGATCGAGCCGCCGGTCACCAACTGCGTGATGCGGTTGAATGCAGCTGGGGTCCGTGGTCGCGTGCCATGCTGCAGATCGAGAAGGAAGAATGGATGCACGTCAAACATGGCGAAACTTGGGTTCGCAAGCTGGCTGCCGATCCTGCGACCAAAAAAGAGATTCAGCGGGCCCTGGATTTCTGGTTCCCGAAAGTGAATAAGGTGTTTGGAAACAAAGACACCGAGAGCAACAGAACCTATCAGAAGTTCAAACTGAAACAACGCGACAACCATGACG
>Ga0182024_10000571_pt1 | contig 95383 bp, 85 predicted proteins | sample P32metaG_FD_120480 | JGI IMG/M metagenome (GOLD analysis project Ga0182024, IMG submission 120480) | Permafrost microbial communities from Stordalen Mire, Sweden - P3-2 metaG (Illumina Assembly) | ecosystem: Environmental > Terrestrial > Soil > Wetlands > Permafrost | place: Sweden: Stordalen... | reverse complement strand
CGGCAAGGAGGTTCTCTAATATTTCGCAGGAGGCACTCAAAGTGAATACCGCAAACTGTGCCCGACTCCCGCAAAGGGCGGCCATGAACCGAACTCTGGAATGGATTGAGCAACAGCATTTTTGGGGTTTTGGTTGCTCCGCATGCGGCTGGCGGTTTGAACCTTCTGGTGCTCCCACCGGCATATCTTTCGATGAAATGATGCGCAACTTCGAGTTGCAGCGCGACAAAGAGTTTACATCCCATGTTTGCGCCGATCACTCCAAAGGGGGCAGGCTAAGTACCCACCGGTACACCGCACCGAATCATACCCAATCGTGATGCCTGTCGCTGAGGGGCGGGTTTTGGTTGGAGGACTCCCGATAGTTGCTGTAAACAGGCGATAGTTCTCATTGACGTCGATTAATCCTCCATACCATCGACCGCGAAGCGCGCGCAGTCCCGCGAAAGAAGGTTCTTTCGCTGATATCCTGAATCTTGTTTTGGCAATCCCACACTTCATGACATCAGTTCCTCTTCTTTCTTCTGCGCGAGAAATTGCGGCGGCGATTCGGCACAAGGAGGTTTCACCGGTTGAGGTGGCTCGCGTTCACCTGGAGCGAATTGAGCGGCTGAATCCCAAGCTGAATGCGTTTGTCGATTATCAGCCGGAGGTTGTGCTGGCGCAGGCGTGCGCGGCTGAGCGGGCGATTGTGCGTGGAGAGGAAGTTGGCCCGCTGCATGGCGTGCCGCTTTCTATCAAGTCGGCGATTGATGTTGCGGGGCATCGATGTGAGTCTGGTTCGCGTTTGCGCGCGGGCTATATCGCCGCGGAGGATGCTCCGCTAGTGGCGCGGTTGCGCGCGGCGGGAGCGGTGATTCTTGGCGTTACGAACACTCCCGAAATGTTGATGGCTTGGGAGACGGACAACATGCTTTATGGGAGAACCAACAATCCCTGGGACTTGACGCGGACGGCAGGCGGATCGAGCGGCGGCGAGGCGGCGGCGATTGCGGCGGGGCTTTCGGCGGGCGGAGTGGGGAGCGACGGTGGGGGATCGATCCGCGTACCGGCGCACTTTTGCGGAATTTGCGGATTGAAGCCAACTCCGGGGCGCATTCCTTCGACGGGGCATTATCCGAAGGCGGGCGGCCCGTTTGCTTTGATCGGAGTGGTGGGGCCGATGGCTCGCACGGTTGAGGATTTGCGCACGCTGTTCGCGGTGATGGCGGGGTGGGACGACGTCGATCCTTGTGCCGCGCCGGTTGAGGTGCGCGAGCTTCAGGAGAAGATAGTCGACGCGGTTCCCATTGGATTTTTCGCAGACGACGGGCGAACTCGGGTCACGGAGGAAACCATGGCGGCGGTTGAACTTGCGGCCTTCACTTTGACGGGCTGCGGATTTCGCGTCGAGCCATTTCGTCCGGAGGGGCTCGAAGAAGCGCGGCAGCGGTGGTGGGAATTTTTTGGCGTGGCCGGCGGGATGATTCTGGAACCGATGTTGCGCGGCCGCGAGTCGGAGGTGAGCCCGATTCTGCGGGAGTTCATACGATGGACGGGTGCGGCTGCGGATCATACTGGCGAATCGCTGCTCGCCGCCTGGCTGGGACGCGATGCGGTGCGCGAGAAGATTCTTGTGCAGATGCGCAAATATCCCGTGCTTATTTGTCCTACCGCCGCGATTCCGGCGTTTCGTCACGGCGAACGCGAGTGGCAGCTGGATGGGAAGACAGTGAAGTATCTCGATGCCTGGAGCTATTGCGAGTGGTGGAATCTCCTGGGCTTTCCGGCTGTCGTCATTCCGATGGGTTATTCCGAGGAAGGCTTGCCTATCGGAGTGCAGATCGTCGGGCGGCCATGGGAAGAAGAAGTCGTGCTGGCGGTTGCGGCGAGACTTGAACGGGAGTGCGGTCCTCGGCATGCGCCTCCGGTGTAGTTATCAGTCGTCAGTTATCAGTCTTCAGTAAAGGCAAGGGCGTCCACAAAGGCAAGGGCGTCCACGTGCCGCATTGCTGAATTGAACTGGGAATTTCGTGTAAGATTCTATAGGCGAGTAGAGCGTGCCGCTTTGGCGCGCGTTGAACCGTCCGGGCGATTGCGGACGACGATCATCCAACGAAGATACTCCCAAATAACCAGGTAGAACCGCAGCCTTCGGGCTGACGGCACATTCCTGTCAGGAGAAGTGGAATGCCGAAAATTGCTAAGACAGCCGACCGTAAAAAGGTCATGGATACTACGAAATCGACCGCATGCCCCAAGTGCGGCAAAGAGACCCGCATTGTGAAGCGGATGAAAGATCGGGAGCGCGGAGTGCCGGGAGGAATTTATATTTCGTGCTCGGGCTGCGAATTTTTTGAAAAGCTTTGAGAGGCAGTAGCCAGTTGCCAGTACCCAGTACCCAGTGAAAAACGGCAACTGATATATCTCTGGCGGAGGCGCGATAATTTGTCGCGCCTTTTGCTTTTACTGGGTACTGAGTACCGAGTACTGGGTACTGATCTCAGCCTGAACTTCTTCGATTACTGAGTGCCAGTCGCCACGACTCGGCTGGCGAAAAAGACGGAGGGTGGGATACCAGGGACTGTCTTCGCGCTTCTCCAGCCAACGCCAGTCAGCGGCGAATGGCAGCAGAAGCCAGGTGGGAAGGCCGAGGGCTCCGGCTAGGTGGGCAGTGGAGTTGTCGATGGTGATGACCAGATCGAGAGCGGCGATCTGGGAGGCGAAAATGTCGAGGTTGGTTAGCTGATCGACGGAGCGATCGATGAGAAGGGGAGCGTTGGTCTCGGCTGCTTCTCTTTCCAACGCGTCACGATCGCCATATTGCAGGCTGATCCAGCGAATGTCCGGTTGCGCGAAGAGGGGAGCGAATTGCGCCAGCTCAATGGAGCGGTAGCGGCCGGTCTTGCCGTTATTGGTATGCCACGCGAGGCCGATGATGCGTCTTTGTTGTGAACCATGGTCGCGGTAACGGGCGCGAAATTGGTCACGCGCTTCGGAGTCGGCGAACAGGTAGGGCGACTTGGCGGCGCCGAAGGAAGCATTCGTTGTTCGGTAGATACTGGGCAGGCTGCCGATCGGGATGTGGGCCGCGACGTCGTTCTGCGGCAGCGAGTGCTTGGCGACTACTGCGACATCCGGGAAAGAACGACTGAAGAGAGGTTGCAGCCGCGGATCGCAATCGAGCACGCAACGGATGCCGGTGCGCAGCAGGTCGGGAAGGATTCCGGCGAACATGATTTCATCGCCGACACCCTGCTCGGCCCAGATCAGCAGGCGACCGGAGGCTAACTTTTTTCCGGTCCAGAGCGGATGCGAGTAGGAGCGCATGGGCGTGCCGTGATCTTTAAACGGACATTGCCAGCGCCACTCATAGTTATGCCAACCCGCAGCGAAATTTCCCCGCAGCAACTGGGCTAGAGACTTACGAAACCCGGCCAAGGGATAATCCGGTTGAAGTTGAAGAGCGATTTGGTATTGGGCAAGCGCGTCATCTACCTGGCCCAGCGCGGCCAGCCCGCAGCCGAGGTTGTAGTGGGCCTGAGCATATCCTGGCTTAAGCGCAATCGCGCGCTGGTAACAGGCCATGGCCTCGTCCAGTTTTTTTGGGTCTCCGTCATTTCCGTCCATGGCCCAGAGGGCGTTGCCGATACTGCGGTCGGCTTCGGCCAAGTCGGGCTTGAGGGCGAGAGCGCGCTCATAGCAGACCAGGGCTTCTTGGGATTTGCCGTTATCGTGCAGGATGTTGCCCAGGTTGACATGAACTTCGGCCAGGTCGGGATCGAGACTGAGCGCCTTCTCAAAACATGTCGCGGCCTCGTCGATATTGCCCTGGGCTTGGAGGACGATGCCGAGGTTCGAATAGTGGGACGCCTGTTCGTCGTTGTTGGCGAGTCGGATCGCGATGGCCTTGCGGATCAGGGTGACAGCAAGCTCGTGGCCTCCGGCCTCATAGGCGATCATGCCCAGCAGATGCAGACTGTCGGGCTGTTCGGGATCGATGGCTAGAATCTCGCGGTAGGTTTTCGCGGCTATGGTTAGCTGGCCGGCGCGGTGGTGGCGAACAGCCGCGAGCAGCATCGCCTGAACAAGGGAAGCCGGACTCTGGCGCCCGCGCAAGATCGGACGCAGATTTTGATCGGCCGAAACTTGATCGGCTGAACGTTGCTCGACTGGGTGATTCATCAGATACACAAGAACCGCTTCGATTAGAGCGATGTAATGAAGCAGCGCGGCGTAAATACTGAGAGCAAGTGAGCACCCAGTACGTGGAAAATTCTGGCTGATACTGAGTACGGAGTGCTGGCTACTGGACCTAGCTCACTTGTCCGAGGATGGCTCGCGCTTCGGCGGCCGGGTCGATGGCGTCGGTGATGGGGCGTCCTACTACTATGTGGGAGGCTCCGGCGGCGATGGCCTCGGCGGGAGTTACTACGCGGGCTTGGTCATGGGGGCCGCTGCCGGCGGGTCGGACTCCTGGAGTCACGATGGTAAAGTCCTGGCCGAACTCTTCGCGGAGGGCGGCCGCTTCGAGGGCGGAGGCTACGATGCCCTTGCATCCGTTCGATAGAGCCAGCGCAGTGAGTCTCAGGACTTGTTCGAGCACTCCTCCGCGGAGGCCGATCTTGCCGAGCTCTGTCTCATCGAGGCTGGTCAGGACGGTAACGGCGAGCACCAGCGGTTCGGGCTTGCCGTTGGAATTCGCGCGAGCGGCTTCGACTGCGGCGCGCAGCATTTTGCCGCCTCCGGAGGCGTGCACGGTGAGCATGCTTACTCCGAGGTGAGCGGCTTCGCGGACGGCGGCGCCAACGGTGTTCGGAATGTCGTGATATTTCAGGTCGAGAAAGACCCGGCGTCCGGAAGCGACCAATTCGCGGACGATAGATGGGCCTTCGGCGGTATAGAGCTGCATGCCGACTTTGTAGGCATGGGCTGAGTCACCGACGGCCGCCACGATCTTCCGGGCGGCCCCGGCCGTAGATACATCCAAGGCAATGATGAGACGCTGGCGCGGATCAGTCATCGTTGCCGAGTGTATCGGGTTTAATTGAAGTTGGCTACGGGTCGCAGGAGCGCCACGTCGGTAGACCGTTGATTTGGTCGATTCGTGGGCTGGAGGTCCAAGCGGACCCTCTGCAAGCCGCGCTCTTCGAAGCCCAGTGCGCAGGCCGCGTTGTAAGACAGGTCAATGATCCGGCCGTCCACTACAGGACCCCGGTCATTGATTCGCACTACTACCACCCTGCCGTTCTTCAGGTTCGTGACCTTGACGAGCGTGCCCAGCCGCAGGCTGGGATGAGCGGCGGTAAGATCGCCCATGTCATAGGGCTCTCCGCTGGCGGTCGGCTTGCCTTGAAACTGTTCGCCGTACCAAGATGCGGTTCCGACTTGATAGCCCTTGGACTTCGACTTCGAGTTGATCGTTCGTGATTTCTGCCCACTGGTCGTCATGACCGGCGGATGTGTGACCTTGGCGGCTTCCAGGCTGCTTGGCCTAGATGCGGCTCCGGCCCCCAGACTGGCAACAGCTAAAAGCACTGCCAGACCTTCGGCTAAACGTCGCATTCAGTTTACCCCCGTCGTGGAAAGTCGTTTTCTGATCGTATGCTCCTTTCGTCATAACGATTCATCGATGCTATGGGCTGGGGGAGGGAGTGTCAATGAGAAAAAACCCTTAAGTAATTACTAAGTAGTAATTAATCAATAACATAGCCCTTTGATACGTATGGCAGTTGTGGCGTATGTCATTGAAAGTAGGCGAAGGTCGCCATTTACTTTGTAGTTAGCTCTACGAAAGTGGGGTGGGACGAGATTTTTGTAACCGCAATGGAATGTTGTATTTACGTTAGTACGCTTCTAAGTACAGTATTATCAGTAAGGTACGATGCTCGCGATGACCGAATGTCCGCAGCGTTGAGGTTACTCATGTTCCAAAGATGGCGTCCGGCGCTAGCTTTGGGGAGTTGGAGACTTGGGAGGCGTCGTGGGTGCGGGTGGCTGGGTTCCTAAGCTAGGTGCTCCGGTAGCGTGGGGTGTTGCGCTGCAGTCACTCGACTCGATGAACAGCGAGGAGGCGCAGCGCCTGAAGGGTGAAGGTGGCAACGCGCCATTTTACGAAAGAGGAGCCCGGAAGTGATGTTCCGCTGCGAGGGCTTTGGGTTTAGAGTGAGCGAATGGCTGTGTGTCCTCCGGTAGTACTGACGATCGCCGGGTTCGATCCTTCTTCAGGCGCAGGCATTACTGCCGACATCAAGACGATTGCGGCCCACGAATGCTACGGCGTGTCGTGTATTACGGCGTTGACGGTGCAGTCGACGCAAGGAGTGCGGCGCGTGGAGGTGGTCGACGCGAAGATCGTTGCCGACAGTTTGCAGGGGCTGGTTTCAGATCTGGTGGTGGGGGCGGTCCACATCGGTATGCTGGGAAATGAGCCGGTGGTGAGGGCGGTTGCGGATTTTCTGGCCGAGACGCGATTACCACATGTGGTGCTTGATCCGATCTTGAAATCGAGTTCGGGAGCGGAGCTATTGGATGCGGCGGGCACACGATTATTGATCGAACGCCTGCTTCCGCTGGCTGAGTTGGTTACGCCCAATCTTGACGAGGCGGGGACACTGACTGGCATGGCGGTCACGAACCTCAATGGAATGCGTGATGCCGCGGCGCGGCTGCACTCTCTAGGGGCGGCGAACGTTGTTGTCACGGGCGGGCACTTAGAGAAAGCAATCGATCTGCTCAGCTTCACCACAGCGCATGGGGTGGAAACTGAAACCTTCAAAGCGGAGCGTTTGCGCTCAAACTCCACCCATGGCACGGGGTGTGCGTTTGCTACTGCGCTGGCCTGCCACCTGGCGCATGGGCGTGGATTGCCGGAGGCGGTTCTTCTGGCGAAAGTGTATGTATCGGCGGCGATTGCCAATGCATATCCGCTGGGCAAAGGGGTAGGGCCGCTCCACCATCTTTACCGTATGACGCAGCTGAGGCGGACGAGCGGCAGTGTGGCCGAAGCCGAGCACGCACAATCGCGCAACTAACTTTGTGGGGCTGTGGGGAGACGGGGCAGGCGCTTATTTCGCTACTTCTTGAGCAGGCAGCCAGCTACGAAGGAGGCTACTGCCGCTAGCAACCACTCGATACGCCAGAGTTGAATGGCCTGCCAGTCGAGCATGGTGCGGGCACTGAAGAAAAGGCTGACTGCCAGGGCTCCCACGATGCAGAAGATACCCAGGATGAAAGCGGCGACGGCAGGAGTGGTGAGGCCGAGGCGCTGGCCGAGCGACGCGAGTTCGGCCCGGCCGGGGATTTCAAAGGCTTGCGTGGCATTCAGGCCGGGACGCTTAGCCCCGCAGGCATGGCAATAAAGAGAAGACACGATGAATTCCGAGCCGCAGCGGCAGGTGGAGTTTCGTTCCGGGTGTGCAATGAGCTCCGACGCCGACATCGGGGGACGCCAGAAATCATGCCCCGCCTGATTCGCTACCTCTGCCATAAGGAAACCTTTTCCGCCCCATTTTGGGATCGCAAGCCAATTACCAAAACGACCTTATTGCAAGCACGCATATTTACGACTGAAGCAAGGGGAAGGCGGCCGCGCCGCAGAGCAAGAATTACGCATCCGAGTATGAATTTTCCATTGTGCACTGACAGAAGGGGTTACGGACGTAACCGGCTTGGTTCGCTCGGGCTAACATTAGGCCGGACATCTGAGCTCTGGATGGAGAAGACCTCGACCACCAAGGACACAAAGGACCACGAAGGTGTTTTGTCTTGATGTGCCTTCTCTGGGCTGCTCACTATCATCGCTTGACGTTCATGCTTGGCAAAGTCTGACGGCTATATTGAGTCCGAGAGCGGATGTGGCCTTTAGCCTTTGGCTTGGGCGATGGCTCGTCGCAGTTCGTCGACATCCGGGTAATTCGGCTTGATCTTTACGATGCGATCGAGTTGCTGCCGAGCCAGCGCTCCTTGTCCACTTTTGGCGTAGGCGAGTCCGAGGTGGTAGTTGAAGAGAGGATTGTCCGGCTCTTTTTTCACCGCTTCTTTGAAGAGGGTAATCGCGGATCCGTAGACCGCCTTGTGGTAAAAAGCCCATCCCAGAGTATCGGCGGAATTAGGATTGTCGGGGAGCTGACGGCGAGCGGTTTGCGCCATGGCGAAGGCGACATCTACATTCCCACCCTGCTCCAGCATGACGTAGGCGAGGTTATTGGAGGCCAGCGGATTGTCGGGCTGAACTTCAAGAGCCTTCTGATACTGCTGCTTGGCATGATCCCAATCCTGTTTGTTCTCGTAGATGCTGCCGGCGAGAAGGTAGAAGTTAATTTCTTTGGGATTAGCTTTTGAGCCATCAAGATAAATCTGCAGCGCCTGATCGGGATCGCCGCTCATGTTCAAAACTATGCCTAGCTGAATCAGCGCCTGGCTGTTGTTCTTATCGAGGTTGGCGGCTTGTCTGAACTCGGCTTGGGCTGCGGGCAGATCTTTTTTCTGGTCGAGCAGAAGTTGGCCGAGCATGACGTGGAAAACGGCATTCTTCGGATTTTTTGCGACTTGAGCTTTAGCCGTGGCGAGGGCGCGATCCAATTCCTTCTGGATCAGATATACGTTGAGCACGCCACCCAAAGCATCGGACGAATTCGGATCCTGATCGAGGCCTTGCTGGAAGGCTTTTTGCGCTTCGGCGTATTGGCTCTGCGCCATGCGCAGATTGCCGAGCTGGACGTAAGCGGCGGCATTGCCGGGCGCTCTGTCAATCGATTTGTGAATATACTCGTCGGCGGTCGCGTACTGTTTGCGATCAATCTCGGCGACTCCGCGCAAGAGGTATCCGTCGGGCGCGTTTGGCTGCAGGGTGATGATCTGATCGGCCTCTTGAGCCAGACCGGACGGATCGCGGCGGTGAATCGCAACGCCGGCCAGGGCGCGGTGGGCATCGACGATGTCAGGACGCGTGCGAATGGCATCGCGCCATTCTTGTTCGGCGCGGTTGGTATTACCCAGCTCATCGTAGGCGAGGCCTTGCTGGAAATGAGCCATGCCACTGTCGGGATTATTCTTCAACACGGCTTGCAGCGTATTGATAGCGTCGCTTGGTTTGTTACTGCGAATCTCAATCTCGCCTTTGTGAATCTGCGCGTCTTCGTCGTCCGGTTTCACCTTCAAGACTTCATCGTTCAGCTTGCGGGCATCATCCAGCCGGTCTCTCTGAATCAGCAAATCAACGTAATTTTTCTTAACCTCCATGTCTTTGGGGTGGTCGTGGAAGAGCGTGGCGTATTCTTCGGTCGCTTTATCGAGCTGGTTATTGGCGTAGTAGAAATCGCCGAGCATGCGGTAGCCGATGGAATTGTTGGGGAAATCCTTTTTGGATTGGCGGAGGAATTCCTCAGCTTCGCCAGACTTATTCTCGGCCATTAAGAGGCTGGCGAGAGAGAGGCGGGGGCTGGGATCGTCGGGCGCGCTGGCGATGGCCCGCCGGAAAAGCTGCTCGGCCTCGGGAAAGCGTCCGCGGCTTTGATAAAAGTTGCCGAGCGAAAGCAGGGCGTTGATGGATTTGGGGCTGAGCTCGACTGCTTTCTTGAAGCTTGCTTCGGCAGCATCCCACTGCTGTGCGCCCATCTGGAGCATTGCCAGATTCAGGTAAGAATCGGAACGGTTGGGGTCTTTTTGCAGAGCGGTGCGCATGTCGGCGAGCGCGGATGAAAGGTCGCGGGTGCCGGCGTAGTAGTTCGAGCGGGCGATATAGACTTCGGGATTATCAGGTTCTTTTTGGGCGAGGACATCGAGATGCTGCTTCGCCTCACCGTACTGGCGGCCCAGAATGAGCATGTTGGCGAGGTCGAGGCGAGCCGCGTATTGGTCGGGCTGTTGTTGAATCGTGGTCGTGAGCTCCTGATAGGCGGTCGGCCATTGTTCGAGTTTCATAGCGGCCTGCGCGAGTTTGTAATGGGCGTCGACGAAATGAGAATCGACTTGGATGGCGTTCTCGAACTGTATTTCGGCCTCGCGGTATTGGCCTTTGTCAAAATAGCGCTGGCCGCTTTCGAGATATTTCTGCTTGCGGACGTTGGGATCGCGGGAGCAGCCTGTGCAGAGTGCTGCGAGCAAGCAAATCGCCGCTAGCGCGTAATGACACCTCAAACCTTCAGGCAAACGCATAGGTATAACCGCCTTCAAAACACGCAAACTTTCTCTTATCAATGCTCTCTTGCACCAAGGTACTCTCTTGAGCACCCACTAGAAAAGTTACTGGGGTTATTATCGCAAAGTCGGGCCAAATAGTGTCAATTGTTCAGCATACGCCTCGTGTACAGGCGCTTTCGTAATCTGCCCTAGCCCCGAAGAAGGTGGCATACTTCGATTCGGCTATGACCCACTTCCCCCTGAACAATGCCAACCAGCGTTCCCCTCGTGTCACTCTCAACGGATCGGTTGCGGCTGCGGTAATGGCCGAAGGCGGTCAACGGGCACGCGCGAAAATACATTCCATTTCGGTCAACGGCGGGTTGCTCCAGTTGCAGCATGAGCTTTCTATTGGAGACTTCGTCGAGATCGCCTTCCACACGCGAGCCGGAGCCATCCATGGCATGGCGGAGATGCTGCAGCCGACGCGCAAGTTTCAGAGCGCGTGTTTGCAGCCGTTTCGCTTCATTGCCCTGGCCGATGACGATCATCGCAAACTGCGCATGGCGCTCGATTCCGCGCTGGATCGCAGTTTTCTGGATCCAGTCTCGGAACAGTTGCAGACGCCGCCAGGATTCTAAGGCTGGGTCGCGGGTGACAGGTGACAGGAAAGGCGCCAAAGCAGGAAAAGCCAAAACCAGGTTCTGGATTTACGTAGTAATTCATAGTAATTATCAAGGATAGGCTAAGCCTAACGGCAAGACCTGCCTTAGTTTTGCCTGCCTTTAAAAACCCTTCCCGCCTTATGCCTTTCCTGTCACCTGTCACCTGCTTCTTGCCCTCTGCCCTATACTTAATCCTCGGGAATGGGCAGGCAGACGACTACGCACTCGGCGGAGGAGACGATTGCTTTTGGGCGGAAGCTTGCCGCCGAGTTGTCATCCGGCATCGTTCTTTTGCGCGGCGACCTGGGGGCGGGGAAGACCACTCTGGTCAAGGGAATTGCGGAGGGGTTCGAGGCGGCCCGCGCCGAAGACGTGACCAGCCCCACCTTTACGCTTATCCACGAATATCGCGGTTCGCGCGCCACTCTCTACCACATCGACCTTTATCGTGTTGATACGGAGCGCGAACTGGAGACGCTGGGCCTCGATGACCTGCTCGCGCCAAATAGCATCCTGCTGATAGAGTGGGGAGAGAAGTTCGCTCGCCTGGAGCGCGATAAGAACGCGGAAATTTCGCTGGAGCGCGTGGGAGAGGACGAGCGCAGCATCCAGCTGTGTACCGGCTAATCTGCGGGCGCATCATAATCTTAAATAATCAATACTGATGGAGTTGAAGCAATCTTGAAATTCATGCATTTGGCATTTTTTTTCCTGTTGTCGGCCGCCACTCTCTGCCTCGGACAGAGCGGATCGCAGTCTCAAACACTCGACCCGGGAGACTACCCTCCTTCCCAAGACAGAGGTTCGTCTTTGGTGCCAGTCGTATCTTCGGAAACAGCGCTCGGTGCATCGCCTAATGTGCAAAGTCCGCAACAGAGTTCGCCACCGGAACCTACAGGGACCTCAGGTGAGGGCAATACGGCGAAGCCATCCGAACCGAACGGCCTTGGCCAAAGTACATCGACTGCGAAAGAAGGCACTCCGGCCGGGCAGGAACAGCCCAAGCGAATCCTGGGCGTCATGCCCAATTTCCGAGCGGTCAGCGCCGGCGCACTCCCGCCGCCGCCCACGGCGAAGCAGGCCTTCATTATCGCGACCCAGAACAGCTTCGACTACTCCTCATTTATCTTCGTTGGCATCACTTCACTTTTGGCTGAGGGAACCGATGCGCACGCGCAGCTCGGGAAGGGCGTGGCGGGGTTTGGAAGATACTACTGGCGAGGCTTTGTCGATAAGACGGACGGCAATTACCTGGTTATCTTCGCCCTGCCTACTCTGTTCCATCAGGACGAACGCTATTACGCCTTGGGCAAGGGCGGTATCTGGAAACGCGGCTTCTATGCAGGCTCTCGCATCGTCATAACCCCGGACTATCACGGACACAACAGTTTCAATATTTCCGAATTGCTGGGTCGAGGCATGGCGCAAGGAATTTCCGCCGCCTACTACCCAAGCGGAAGTCGGACAGCTGGAGCGCTGACCACGAAGTTCGCGTATGCGATTGGCCGCGATGCGCTGACGAACACATTCCGCGAATTTTGGCCCGATATCGCCACGCACGTGCTGCACCGGCATCCGTAAACCGGCGTGGCGAACTCGCAACATTCGACAGGACAGGTGTAGCACCTTTGCGAGACTGACCGCAGAATCTCGCGGATCAGTCGTTGAATCTAAGGATTTACCAAGGCCGGGCATACTGCAGAATTGCGGAGTCTGTTTGCCGAGAATCAACTGCCAACATTAGACTACCAACATCGCCTCGGCGCATCTCAATTAACTGAACCTGGAGCCATAATCAACTTGAGACTCGGCTATTCCCCATTCATAGGCCTGCTGATCGTGTCGATGTTATTGTTTGCGACTTTTTGCCCAGGACAAAGTGCCCCAGCGATTCCAGCATCCGACCCTGCCCAGCCCGCCCCACCGCCAGCGACCATTCCTCCAAGGCAGGACAAGCCCGGAGACCAACCGTCCGCCCAAGGTAATGCCAAGGATCCAGGTAGCCCGGTCCAACAAGATGCAGAAAAGAAAAAGGACGACCGGATGTTTTACGTGATGCCGAACTACTTGACGGTAGACAGTCAAGCGCAGGTGAAACCGATCTCCTGGAAAGAGAAGTTTGCGATCTCGGCGAAGGGCTCTTTCGATCCCTACGAATTCACAGTCGTGGGAATTGTGGCGGGCATCCGCCAAGCGGAAAATTCCTCTCCCGGTTTCGGACAGGGAGCCGAGGGATATGCCAAGCGGTATGGAGCGGCTTTTGCCGATCAGGTAGATGGTAATGTGATGGTCGGCGGCCTTTTCCCCACGATCCTGAAGCTAGATCCGCGCTATTTCCAACTGGGCAGGGGATCGTTTTCGCACCGTTTTGAATATGCCATCAGCCGTATTTTCGTCGCTCGAAAGGACTCCGGCGGCAGTATGTTCAATATCCCCGAGTTTGCCGGCAATGCAACGGCGATCGCCATTTCCAACGTTTATTATCCCGCCGCCGATCGTAGCTGGTCGTCGAGTCTCTCAGGCTGGGGAACGCAGATGGGCATCGACGCCTTCGGAAATGAGCTGAAGGAATTTTGGCCAGATATTCACCGTTATTTACAGAGCAGGCACGCACGCCACCTGCAGAAAGAACAAGAAAAACAAAACCAATGACCCTTTCCCGTCGCAAATCCCACCTGCGCGTTTTCTGTCGAGGGGTGCATCCAAACCCCGTTTTGAACAATCCAATCCTTGCGGTCAGTAGGTGTTGCCGTCAAAAACACGGCAGAAACAGTGCGCAGGGGAAACTACAACTGTGGGGGAAGTTTTGAGAACGATTCGGTTATTTTGCATGGCGGTAGCGCTGGCGGGAACGGTGGGTGCTATGTCGGCTCAAGCCCAGGAAGCGACGAGCGCGAGACAATCGCCGGCAGGAACTGTTCGGTCGACGTGGAACGATGTTTCGCTGCTTGCCGATTCTCAGCAGTCGACTGCGACAACGGATGGAAAATCCTCTTTGCCAGACGCGCCTGCACCCGCAGTCAATTCCACGACGGATCCCCCGGCCAAGCCCGCCGATGCAGCGAATCCTGATGGTCAGTATGGTAAACAGCCCAAGAGAATTCTGGGGATCGTCCCAAACTACCGCGCGGTTAGCGCCAACACGCATTTGCCGCCGCTGACTTTCAAGAGCGCAATGTGGCTGGCGACGCAGGATACCTTCGACTATTCCGATTTTATTTTTGTGGCAGGGCTCGCGGGAGTTAGCATGGCCGGCAAGTCGGAGCCGACCTTTGGGCAAGGCGCTCAGGGCTACGGTAAATACTATTGGCATGTCTTTGTCGACGGCGGTATTGAGAACTACATGACCGAAGCGATCGTCCCAGCCGTGACCAGGGAAGACCCGAGATACTATACGATGGGCAAAGGCGGATTCTTTAAGCGGACTAGCTATGCGGTAACTCGGCTGCTCATCACCAGGACCAACTCGGGGAAAAGCACCATGAATCTGTCGGAGATCGTGGGGGCTGGAGCGGCTGCTGGCATCGGCAACACGTATTATCCTGCACAATACAATCCCTGGGTGAAAACCTATCAACGTTGGGGAACGCAGGTGGGTTTGGACGGCGTGTTCAACGTACTAAAAGAGTTCTGGCCAGACATCGATGAGGCAGTATTTCATGGAAAATACTAAACCCGCCTTAGCGGCGCCGCAGGTCATTGCGCGTCAATTCCACCCCAAGCAACCATCAGAAAGGCCGCCCCGCCAGATCTCGAAGTGGGCTTGAACTATGCCAGGCGCAGCCCTGATAAAATTCGCAGGTTGCTGAAAAATCAAGCTGCATGGATTTCCCGTGAGTCGACTTCATTCTGGGAGCATTCTTCATGTTTGATGACTTGAAAGGCCGGACAGCGGTCGTTTTCGGAGTGGCGAACAAGCGCTCGATTGCCTGGGCGATCGCGCAAGGGCTGCACGTGGCCGGCGCCAATCTCGCGATTACTTATCAGAACGAGCGCATGGAGATGGAGGCGAAGGACCTGATTCTTTCGCTACCGGGTGCGGAAGCTTTCATGTGCGATGTTTCGAAGGATGAGGAGATTGCCTCTCTCTTCGAAAAGCTGAAAGCTCGCTACGGCAAGCTGAACGTGCTGGTGCACAGCGTGGCTTTCGCTCCAGCTGAGGAATTGAAGGGCGATTTCGTGAACACAACGCGCGAGGGCTTTCGCGTGGCTCACGATGTGAGCGTGTATTCGCTGATTGCGGTTTGCCGCGCCGCCGCTCCGCTAATGGAAGATGGCGGCAGCGTCATCACCATGACCTACTATGGCGCGGAAAAAGTTGTGCCGCACTATAACGTTATGGGCGTGGCTAAGGCGGCGCTGGAATGCACAGTGCGTTATCTGGCACAGGATCTAGGCAGGAAGAAGATTCGCGTCAACGCAATTTCGGCGGGGCCGATTAAGACGCTGGCGGCGCGCGGCATCTCCGGCCTGGGAGACATGCTCCGTTCGCACGCCGAGCGCGCTCCTCTGCAACGTAACGTCGAAGTCGGCGAGGTGGGCAGCACGGGCGTTTTCCTTGCCTCCGACGCGAGCTCGGGCATTACCGGCGAGGTCGTCTACGTCGACTGCGGCTACAACATCATGGGCTTCTAAAAGATTGCAGAGGTCAGAGGTCTGATTGCAGAGGTAAACGATTTTCGTGCCGGGTTTTTCCTCTGCAATCTGACCTCTGACCTCCTACCTTTAGCATTACCAGGCTGATTACTCCCGTTACCTTTTTGACAATTATTTGACAAAGGTTTTCGAAGCTTCAGCGTTAACCTAGGATCCTATGAAGTGCCAGCAGATTCTCTGCCTTTGCATGTGGATGACGTTGTCGGTGGTGCCGTGTTTTGCGCACCACATGGCGGTCGTGGTCAATAAAGACAACATCGCGCAGAACGTCACGTCCGCGCATCTCGCCAAGATTTTCAAGGGTGAGGTAAAGAAGTGGCCGGATGGCAGAAATGTGGTGCTGGTGCTGCACAGCTCTTCGTCCGGCGAGATTGGCACGCTAGAGCATCTCACCAAGATGAGCGAAGCGAACGTAAGGGCGATGTTGGCCGCACAACAAAATTCGATCCGAACGGTAGGGTCGGACGCGGAGGTTATCGACGCAGTGGCAACAACGCCGGGCGCGATCGGCTTTGTCGAAGAGCATTCGATAACCGACCGGGTCACCGTTGTCAGAGTAGATGGCAAGCTGCCCATGGAGGCGGGCTATCTGCCGCATTAGCGGCAGGTGATTTCGACCTATAGCGATTTTCCTGCGCCCGCCATATACCAGCCTTCCGCCAGAAAATCTTCTATCAATCGCTCCTGAATTCCTTCCTGCACTCGCAGTTCGTCGTTAAGAAAATGGTAAGAGAGTTTTCTCGCGTCGCGATCGACGCTGTCGATGCGAATGCGATTGCCATCGCGATCAGCGCAGATCAGGCCTAGTTCGAGGGAGGGCTCGGTTACTTTTGTGATAGGTACGTCGGTTTTCGTAGTCATCTCAGAATAAGATGTATTTTCCTGCAACTCGGATTGCTTGACTCTGCCGGGCATTTTTCAATTGCGATCTTTTCTGCGATATGGATTCCACTGGCTAAGCAGGAACGCGGACGCCAGAGCGATCCAGATCACGCACCAAATGCTGGTGTCGGACCTAGTGATCAGGGCTGCGACGTTTGCGATGATCGAGAGCGCGGCCATTATCGCCATCCCTTTCCGGCAGCGATCCTGCCAGCTTCCCGTCCGCTGATCGACAAACGCCTTTCTTTCTTCTTGCGATGCCCCTTTGGGCAGAGTGCGCTTATCGAGGAGCCACAGAACAAGGGCTGCAAGGCCGACGACCAAGGCCATGAAGACAACTATCGTGAGAATTTGAAATGCAGCATCCACAATTGTCTCTGCACTTTGCTCTCATCCCTACTGCATCAATCGCCATGCTCCCCAAGCCCACACCACCGGCACTGCGAAGAGCATGGCGTCGATGCGATCGAGCATGCCTCCATGGCCGGGGAGGATGGTACCGGAATCTTTCACCGCGGCGCCGCGCTTGATCAGAGATTCGACCAGATCGCCCAGTTGAGCGGCGATATTAACCACGACGGACAATAAGATGATGGGCCAGAGTTGCGGCTGCTCCAGGCCGAACATGCCGTCGCGGCGGTCGATCAAGCCGATTCGTAGCAGCGTGGAACTGATGGCGGGCGCGTGCTGGATCCAGAGCGCGCCGATGATGACGCTGGCTACAACAGATGCCGCAGCGCCTTCCCAAGTTTTCTTGGGACTGATCTTTGGCGACATGAGGTGACGTCCCAGCGATTTGCCGACGAAGTAGGCGAAGATATCTCCCGCCCAAACGGTGAGCAGGGTGTAGATGGTCCAGATGGCGCCGGCGGGCTGTTGGCGGATGGCGACGAGCAGGGCCATAGGAATCGCAATGTATCCGAAGGCGAACGTCGAAGCGGCGGCCGCGGGATAGCCGCTGGCCAGATTGTTGCGCCGCATCGCTACGGTTAAAAAGACAAAGGGGGCCAGGCCGGCGGCGATGGCGAGTCCGTAAAGAATTGCGGTGGTCTCGACTAAAGGTGTTCGGTTGGTGGTAGCTACGATTACAAATACAAAAAAGAGCACGATGAAGAAGTAAGTAGACAGGCTTAGTGGCTCGACTGCGTAGTGAGTTACTAACTTAAGAAACTCGGCGATGGCTAGTAATGCCACCGCTCCGGCCACGAAAGCTAATACATAGAGTGGAGCTTTCAGGACCAACAACAAAACAAGGGGAATTAGAACCAGAGCGGTTGCTACGCGCTTGATCATCGAGTTGACTTCACCGGCGCTTCGCCTCGGCGTGGGCACGGGTTGTGCGCTGTGGTTGGCCGTCGGGTGCCAGACCACCATAGCGGCGGTCGCGCTTCTGATATTCTTCAATGCCTTCGAGTAACTGCGCGCCGCGAAAATCGGGCCACAGCGTTTGAGTTACGTAGATCTCGGCATAAGCCAGTTGCCAGAGTAGGAAGTTACTCAGCCGCATCTCGCCGCTGGTGCGAATTACTAAGTCGGGATCGGGCAGGCCGCGCGTGTAGAGATGGTCGCTAATGAGTTGCTCGTCAACTTGCATATGATCGAGGCCTCCGTTGCGCGAGGCGGCTTCGGCGAGGGAGCGAAAGGCATCGACGATTTCGCTGCGCGCGCTGTAATTCAGCGCCAACGTCAGGAGCATTCCAGTGTTCTTTGATGTGGCGCCACTTGCTTCGGCCATCTCTCGCTGGACAGATTCGGGTAGTTCGTGCTGGCGCCCGATGTATTTCAGGCGGATGTTATTTTCGTTGAGCGTCTTGATCTCCGCCTTCAGATAGCGACACAAGAGGCGCATCAGAAAATCGACTTCGGATTTCGGGCGTTTCTTCCAATTTTCTTCAGAGAAGGCATAGAGCGTCAGCGCGGGAATTCCAATGCGTGCCGCCGTCTCCACCGTCGAACGCACGGCGGCGACACCGGCACGATGACCAGCGACGCGCGGCATGTGGCGGCGGCGCGCCCAGCGGCCGTTTCCATCCATGATGATGGCAATATGCTGGGGAAGACGTGCTGGATCGAGCCGCAGATAAATATCAGTTTCCTTGCGATCCATTTTCATCCCTGCCGGAATTGTATGTCGCAAGTGGAACTCTCCGAGTCGAAGCTAACACAGGAAATCTAATGTGTGCAATGGGATAGGAGGAGTGACGATTACAGAAGTTCATCCATCGCGAAGGGCCGCTAAGGTTCACGAAAGAACCGCGGTCGATTCCTTCGCGCCGCCTCGACGTCAGAAATCCCTACCGCGCTTCTTCGGGAAAGATCGGCAGGCTCAGCCTCTCGGTATGCCGAATTATTGTCAACTGGCAGCGCGCGCCGACTTGTGCATCGGTCAACAGGCGATGCAGGTCATCGACTCCGGCCACGGGCTTGTCGTCGAGCGCGACGATCACGTCTCCTTCGCGCAAGCCAGCGGTCCGCGCCGGGCTGCGCTCTTCGATGCCGACCACGACCACTCCGGTTTCGCGAGGCAGACCGTAGAAGCGCACCACGCGGCGATGAATAGGGACGGTCTGCGCCGAGACGCCGATGTAGCTGCGACGGATTCTTCCATCGCGAAGCAAACGGCTGGCGACGAATTTCGCGGTGTTGATTCCGATGGCGAAGCAGATTCCCTGCGCCGGCAGAATCGTCGCGGTGTTGACGCCGATCACGTGACCGCGCGAGTCGACCAGCGGACCGCCGGAATTTCCCGGGTTCAACGCGGCATCTGTTTGAATCACATCCTCGATCAGGCGCCCCGAGTAAGAACGCAACGAGCGGCCGAGCGCGCTGATGACGCCCGCCGTGACCGTCGACTGAAAGCCGTAGGGATTGCCGATTGCGATCGCCATCTGGCCGGGGCGAAGTTGCTGCGAATCGCCCAGGGCGACGGCCTGCAAGCCCGGCGCATCGATGCGAATGACGGCAAGATCGGTCGCCGGATCGTCGCCGATGGTGTGAGCAGGAGCGCGGCGTCCATCGGCCAAAGTGACCTCGATGCGCGTGGCGTCGTGCACGACGTGGCTGTTGGTAAGAATCAATCCATCGGGAGTGAAGACGAAGCCGGAGCCGCCTCCACGGCGCTCGCGGGGTTCACGGGGACGGTCGCCGGAGCGTTCACTCGACCGGTTGCGGCGGCCATCCGGTTTTACGGCGTGATGCACTTCGACGTTCACTACTGATGGGCTAACTCTCTCCACTGCGGCGGTGACCGCCCGCGAATAGGAGTCGAGCAAGGCGGCGTCTGGAGACTCGGCAGCCGCGCGAAGCGGCTCATCAGGCAAAACTTCTCTGAGCGATTGTTGATCAGAGAGTGGTTTTAAATAGAGACTTTCAACGTTCATGATGGATAGATGAAGATCGATGCAGGTTGGATTCGGCGCGCTGAATCGCACGCCAAGTTCACTCGGCAGGGCGGCCGAGAGCCTGCCCTGAGCTTGCCGAAGGGGCGGCCGTCGCTACGCGATTCACGCTCGATTCACGCCGTAGGCGGTGAGCACATCGTGGAGCGTAACTATACCTTCCAGTTTGTGGACATTGCCGCGGTTTACCACCGGTAGGATTTCAAATTGATTGGCTCCCATGCGCTCGAGAGCCATATCCAAGCCCTGGTCGGCGTGGACGTGGGGAAAGATCAGCGGATCCACCAATTCAGCGACTTTCTTATCCGCATCTTCCGCCGCATTCTCCAGTTGCGCCGAGTTGATTACGCCAACCACCCCTCGCTGATCGGTGAGCAGCCAGGTTCGTACAGGACTTGAGCGAACCTTTTCCAATGCTTCCCGAACCGTGATATCGGCGGGCAGCAACTGGCTGGCAGCTTGCATCACTCTGACGACCTGGTACTCGCCAGATCGTTGACGCGCTCCGGCGGAAGGGAGATGGATGCCGTCCTGCATCGCCAAACCTTCATAGATAGGTTCGTGCTGCAATCGCGAAGCGATGAAAAGGCTCACCAGGTTGGCGATCATCAGCGGAACGATTACGGCGTAATCCTGCGTCATCTCGAAGATCATCAGCACAGAGGTCATGGGAGTGCGCACCACGCCTGCGAATACCGCGCCCATCCCGACGAGCGCGTAGGCTCCGGCGCTTGCGGTGTAGGCGGGGAATAGATGATGGGCCACGGTTCCGACCACTCCGCCTAACATCGCGCCGATAAATAGGGATGGGCCGAAGATGCCGCCAGCATTGCCTGTGGCGTAACTGGTGGTGACGGCGATCAGCTTCAAAACCACCAGCAGCAACATCAACTGGAAGGCCATTCTCCCGTTCAACGCGTCGCCTACAAATCCGTAACCGACGCCGAGAACCTGGGGAACGAACCATCCCATTACGCCGACCAGCAGGCCTCCCGCCACCGGTTGAAACCAGACTGTGCTCTGTGGGAAGCGGAGGAAGCGCGCGCGAATCGCGAGCAGGAGTTTGGTGAAGATTGCTGAAACCACGCCGCCCGCCACGCCGAGCACTGCGTAGACCGCGAACTCCGCGGGATGGATGAGCTGATATTGCGGAACTTTGAAGAGAGGGTGATCGCCGAGAAAGACGCGCAGCACCATCCACGCAGTTGCCGACGCGAGCACGACCGCGCCCATCACTGGTGCGTAGAGATCGCCCGTGATTTCTTCGAGCGCGAAGAGCACGGCGGCGAGCGGTGTATTGAATGCGGCTGCGATCGCGGCGGCCGCTCCTACCGGGATGAGTTTTTTTACCTGCTCGGTACGCAGCCCGAGGAAACGTCCAAGCACGGAGCCGATGCCTGCACCTACTTGAACCGACGGGCCTTCGCGGCCGAGCGGGATACCGCTGGCCAGCGTCGCCGAGGTGCAGAAGAATTTGCCGAACACGGTGCGCAGGGTGATGCGGCCTTCGCTGGCGAATAAGGCGGCCTTGGTTTGCGGCACGCCGCTGCCGCGTGCGTTGGGAAAATAGCGGTAGAGCAGGTAGCCGATACTGAGCGAGCCGACGACGGGGAACAGCAGGCGCCGCCATGGCGCGCCGCCTACGGGATAGAGTCGCATGCCCAGGCGCTCGGTCACCACGATGAAGGCGACAACCGCGAGGCCCGTCAGCGCTCCGATGACCAACGCCAGGACGAGGAAGACCTGACCTTCGCGTTGCCGGAGTTCGGAGATGTGGCGAAGCAGTTTGTCTCTCCAGCCCTTGTCGTTCGGGATCTCGACAGCATCGGTCATGATTTGAGGATTCACAGGTTCGACAGTTTTAATTTTGTCGACGGGTGGCTCGGGGTTCTTGGCTCCGACAGTCACACTTTTCGATGTTCCACTTTCGAAAAGCATGTTTCGAAGATTGCTTCTCAAAGGATATAGCAATGAATTGGGAAGGCGGCCCGAAACTGAGCTGCCCCCCTGAAGAGTTGGTTAGCGGTCAAACGCGAAGTGGTCCACCCGATTCTTCTGCCAACAATCTTCATTGTCCTCCGTGCAGAAGGGCTTTTCCTTCCCGTAGCTGACGGTCCGAATGCGTTCGGCGGAAACTCCCCGTTGAACCAGCGCTTCCTTTGCGGATTCGGCGCGACTGGCGCCGAGAGCAATGTTGTATTCCTCCGAACCGCGATCGTCGCAATGACCTTCGACCAGCACTTTGATGCTGGAATGCTGTGCCAGGAAAGACTCGTCATTTTGCACGACGGGCACATCGTCGGACCGCAGGTCGGCTTTGTTGAAGTCGAAGTAAAGATCCTTGACATTTCTCGCAAACAAGTCCTCATCCGATGGCTGCGTCGAACTGGCGACCGGAGTATTTACCGTGACGCGGGCCGAGGCGTCGTTGGTCCCCCCCGGGCCTTTGGCGGTCAGCGTGTACGTAGTGGACATTCCCGGCGTGACCGAACGAGAGCCAGAGGCGGGAACGGTGCCCAGTCCTTCGATATTCACTTGGGAGGCGTTGGCGGTTTGCCACGTCAGTGTCGATGCTTGTCCGGCTTGAATTACGCTGGGATTAGCGGCAAGCGTGGCGGTGGGCGCAGTGGACGCAGGTGCTGGCGGAGCGGGTGGAGTCACTTTCGCGGCCTTCTTGGCGCATCCGGCGAGCGACAGCGCTCCTGCCAATATTGCCAGCAGAGCGAGTTTCTTGATTTTGTCTGGTGTCATAGTTTTAGCCCTCCTTATTAGGAAAGAAATGTAGAGATCGCTGTGAAAGCGAGTTCGTTGCAACAGCCGCTGACGAGGCGCGAGAGAAATGGCGGAACCAAGCCTGCTCGCGACTACGTGAAGCAAGAGATTTCCAGAGCAGAGGAACTATGGTTAGCAGCGAAGAATGGCGCAACGCTCAGTCAATGTAAGCGCGTAAAAGTCAGGCTCTGCAACAAACATTCCGCAGAGAGCTACGAGACGCGAAGCCAGCACGCCAAAAGATCTTAGCGCGGCTTGCACCATGGCGGTCCGCACTTTCGCCGCCGCTCGCACGGCTAGCAATGCCGAAACCGGCCCATGTACCACGGAGTAAGGTCCCTGCATGGCGGGAAACAGAAAGATAGCTAGAACGCAGACTACTGCGAGCGGGGCGAATGCGTCTCCGATGCGGCCAGAAATCATTGACGTAATGACATTATATAACGCAGCATTCGAGGCACAATGCGATTCCAAGCTTTCGCCCAACACGCCAGACGCTGGCTGCTCGCGCAGCGAAGAAAAAGCGAAGCCACCGAGACTTGGCATTGGACATGATGCCGAACGGTGTGGCGCATCACGGCATCCAGTGACGGTAATCACAGGCCAGCGGTTCCTCCAGTGGCACAATTGCGATCCTCCGCCATCTGTGGCGACCGTGAGGCACGTAATGGCCACTCTTACCTCTCTTAGTTCACGCGTCTTGGATTCGAGCCTGGCAGCGCGCATCATGAGCGCCGAAGAAGCGGCGGCTCTCATCAAGTTCGGCACTCGCATCGGCATGAGCGGATTCACGGGCGCGGGTTATCCGAAGGCTGTGCCATTGGCACTGGCGCGACGCATCTCGGATGCGAACCTGCGCGGCGAAAAGGCTCAGGTCAGCATCTTTACCGGCGCTTCGACCGGCCCTGAGTTGGACGGTGCGCTGGCTAAGGCTGGAGGCATCCAGTTGCGATTGCCCTATCAATCCGATCCGGAGACGCGCAAGCGCATCAATGCTGGCGAGATGGAGTACATGGATATTCACCTTGGCCATGTCGCGCAGTACGTGGAAAACGGTTTTCTGGGCAAAATGGATTGGGCGCTGATCGAGGTCACTGCGATTCTCGAAGACGGGCGTCTGGTGCCGAGTTCATCGGTGGGCAACAACCGCACCTGGATCGAGCAGGCGGAGAAGGTGATTGTGGAAGTGAACTCACGGCAGCCGGCGGAACTGGAGGGCATGCACGACATTTATTACGGTATGCAACCTGCGCCGAACCGTCAGCCGATTCCTCTGACACACACTGGGCAAAGAATTGGCACGCCTTATCTTCACGTTCCGATCGAGAAGGTGGCCGCAGTCGTATTGACCGATTCTCCCGACCGCAATAGTTCCTTCAAAGCGCCCGACATCACCTCGCGCCTAATTGCCGGGCACATTTTGGATTTTCTGGGATGGGAGGTAAAGAAAGGTCGCGTGCCGCCGTCACTTCTACCGCTGCAATCGGGCGTGGGGAATATCGCCAATGCCGTGCTGTTCGGCCTGCTGGAAGCTCAGTTCGAAAATTTGACTGCATACACAGAGGTTATTCAGGACGGCATGATCGAGCTCTTGCGCAGTGGCAAGCTCACCTGTGCCTCGGCCACGGCGTTTTCGCTCAGCCCGGAAGTGATGGAGAAGGTCAACTCGGAAATGGCAAACTATCGCGAACGTATTATTCTTCGCCCGCAGGAGATCTCGAACCATCCGGAAATTATCCGCCGGCTCGGCGTGATCGGCATGAATGGAATGATCGAAGCCGATATCTACGGCAATGTGAATTCCACCCACGTGATGGGATCGCGAATTCAGAACGGCATTGGAGGCTCCGGCGACTTTGCCCGCAACGGATATCTCTCGATTTTCATGGCTCCGTCCACGGCGCAGAAAGGCGCTATTACTACGATCGTGCCGATGGTGTCGCACGTCGACCATACCGAACACGATGTCGATGTCGTCGTAACCGAACAGGGGCTTGCTGACCTCAGGGGTCTGTCGCCACGGCAAAGAGCGAAGGTCATCATCGAAAAATGCGCACATCCCGATTATCGTTCTCTGCTGCGCGATTATCAGGATCGAGCGGAGCGGCTGTCGTTCGGGAAGCACACTCCTCATCTGCTTATGGAGAGCCTGAGCTGGCATGAACGTTATGTGCGCAGCGGGCGCATGCTACCTAGGGAACAGTGAAGACTGCTGACTGACGCTGCGTAATGAGAATTGCCGATTTGACGAAGGCCCAGCGGCCGGCATCGCAACGCTCAGGCGCCGAATCGTTCCGCCGCGCGAGCTTTCGCCCGGGTCGCTTCTTCTTCGCGATTCTTGGGCGGCGCGTTGGTGTCAAGCGAATGCAGCAGCCGCGCTGATACGTTTGCGATTTCGTCGATGGCCGCTAAGAATGCGGTTTCATTGGCCTTCGACGGTTTATTAAAGCCGGTAATCTTCCTCACGAACTGAAGCGCAGCCGCTCGGACTTCATCGTCGGTGACCGGCGGATCGAAGTTGAAAAGAGTTTTGATATTGCGGCACATGCGCTGCCTACCTCCCTGTCAAAAGATCTCGACAAACTCACTGATATTTTCTCACGGTAGACCGAGGGCGGGTTCGCGACTTTGCTTTCTGGCCGCAGCCGCTAATTCCTATTGCTGGTATTTATGTACCGTGGTACATTAATACCATGAGGACCAATGAACCGCAGTTTCTTATAGAGCGTGTGCAGACCGGCGTGCGGATGGAAAAACGGCTCCTCAAGGTGCTCAAGGCCCTGGCCGAATACCACGATATGTCGCTCGGCGACCTGCTCGAAGGTATTGTGCTCCACGCCTTCGACGGCAAGAGTCCTTTCGGCGCGGAATCGCTTAAGCGCATTCAGGATTTGAAAAAGTTCTACAGCCTCGACCTCGACTCCAGCGCCAGCCACCGTCTCACCGAAATTAAGCGGCGGGCTGGAAACAACGCTGCCTCGGAAAAGAAAATCCAAGAAAGGAAAATCTCGGAGAAGAAAAAATGACGCAGGACCGTTTGCCCGTTGCATTGCGCATTCTTCAATGGGTGCTTGGGTTAATCGTTCTGGCGGAGTCCCTGCATTTCGCGTTATCGTCGCAGGCCGCCCATGCCTTCGCCAAAACCGGGCTGCCAAATTTCACGCGTCTCACGTTGGCCTGGGCTGAGATCGCAGCCGCGATTCTATTTCTTGTTCCGCGAGCCTTGGTAGTCGGCGGCTGGTTCCTGATCGGTGTGCTGGTGGCGGCCATCGTCCTTCATCTCCTACATGGATGGCTCGATGTCGGAGCGCTCGTGATCTATATCGCAGCCACATGGACGGTGGTGGTGGGGAAGTCGTCGCTTGACTCTCACGGACAGCTAAATGGACAACGAACATGACCGGCGACGAGTTGATCAAACAATTCGAGAACGGCACGACTCCGGCAGCTACCTTTCACCACGCCGATCACGTCCGGCTGGCCTTTGAATATTTGTGCCGTTATTCAGCGCTCGAAGCGCTGCAACGATTTACGGCGGCGTTGCAGCGCTTTGCGGCGGCGCGGCAGAGCTCAGCTCTATGATGAGACCATTACCTGGGCCTACCTGCTGCTGATTCGCGAGCGCATGGCCCGCGCGGGCGGCGAGCCAAAATGGCCGGAATTCGCCGCGCGCAACGCCGATTTGCTGGTCTGGAAGGGCGCGTGCTGGCGACGCTCTATCGTGAGGAGACGCTGGACTCCGATCTCGCCCGTCATATCTTTGTTCTCCCCGATCGGGGAACAGCAGCCTAGCAAAAAATGGCATCTCGCGATGCAACCTGAACCATTGGCACCTTCCTCCTTGAAGCGGCGCTGGTTCGGCGTTAGTATTTCGAGTTCTCCTTAATTACTACTCCGAGGGCGTATGCCGCAAAATTACGTACCCATTTTTCTCTTTGTTGCTGTGGTCGGAATTCTGATTCCGCTTACGCTGCTGTTGGCCAGAATCATCCGCACGCAAAGCCCGAACCGCGTCAAACTGATGCCCTATGAATGCGGCATTGATCCTTACGATAACGCGCGCGGGCGCTACACGGTTCGCTTTTACATCATTGCCATCTTGTTTGTGATCTTCGACGTGGAGACGGTTTTTCTGTTTCCGTGGGCGGTGAAGTTCAAGGCTCTTGGCGTCTTCGGCCTGATCGAGATGCTGGTGTTTCTCGGCATTCTGATCGTCGGCTATGTGTGGGTGTGGAAGAAAGGCGCGCTCGAATGGGTGTAAGTTCGGCGACTCCAAATCCGGGCAATTTAAATCCGGCCGCTGACGACGAAATCTTCAGCGCGAGCCGGTGGACGCGCGGAAATTTTTGGTTCCCGACGCGCATCGTCGTTAATTCGCTGCGCGTAAGCCGCTTGAAGCGGCGTCTGTTTGGCAGCAGCGAGGAAAGCATTTCGATCTCGCAGGTGGCGTCGGTGAAGATTTCGACGGGGGTCTTCTGGTCTGACATCGTGATTGAGTCGACGGGTGGCACTGAGCCGATCACGAGTCACGGTCATCGCAAAGCCGACGCGCTGCGCATCCGCGACCTCGTCGAGAGCTTTCAAGCGGCGCGGCGATAAGGGCTTCCATCTGCTGAGATGAGGCGCGTTGTGACTCAAATCACATACGGAGGCCCACGCGGATGTTAAAAATGAAAGCTTCTAAAGACTAGCGCGGTTCATTAGCAAGATTTCTGCGTTCGACACTGCATGGCTGAGGACGTCAAAGCGCCCGCCCCACCACCGCCGCCAGAAGGCGAGAAGAAACCGGCGGCGGCCGCTCCCGTCGCTACGGCAACGTCGGTTGGCGCCACGGCAAAGGCTGCAGCTCCGGCCAAGCCCAGCGGGCCAGTGCCTGTGCCGTGGACTTCTGCGTTGGTTGAAAAATATCGCAGCCAATATGGATCGGGTCTTGAGGCGCTGACTTATCTCGGACAAAACTACCTTAGCGTTGATCGTTCGATGATTCCCGACATTCTGCGGCTGCTCCGCGATGAAGAGCAGTTTGACTATTGCGTCGACGTCACTGCGGTGCATTATCCGAAGCGCGAAAAGCAATTTGAAGTGCTGTGGATTCTCTATTCTTTCCCGCGCAATGAGCGCATGCGCGTGAAGACACAAATTACCGACGGCGATTCGATCGCATCCTGCGTCTCGATCTGGCCGACCGCCAACTGGCTGGAGCGCGAAGTCTACGACATGTTCGGCATCCAATTCGACGGCCATCCCGACCTGAAACGCCTTCTTTTGCCCGACGGTTGGAAAGGCCATCCGCTGCGCAAAGATTACGGCATTTTGCAGCAGGATAAAGAGTGGGTGCAGATCAACCTGGGAATCGAAAGCGGACAATAATCATGAGCGCGGCGGCGAAAGACGGAACGAAAGAAAACGTGAACGACGTCTCAGGACACGCGCTGCCCCATGCCATACCGTCTCATCTACACCTCGAAACTCCCGAGAAACCTTATCTCGATTCGAACGAACTCATCATCAACATGGGGCCGCAGCATCCGGCGACGCATGGCGTGCTGCGAGTCATTCTGAAGCTTGACGGCGAAAAGGTACTGGGCACGGAGTGCGTGATCGGATACCTGCACCGCGGCGTGGAAAAAATTGCCGAGAACCGCACCTACGCGATGTTCAATCCCTACGTCGATCGCATGGATTACGTTGCCGCCGTGTCGAATGGCCTGGGTTATTGCGAAGCGGTGGAGAAGCTGCTTAATGTGGAGGCGCCGCCGCGCGCGGATTATATTCGCGTGATCTTGACCGAGTTGAATCGTATGGCCAGCCACCAGCTTTGGCTGGGCACGCATGCGCTTGATATCGGGGCGATGACGCCGCTCTTCTATACGTTCCGCGATCGCGAAGAGATCCTCAAGATTTTCGAAAAGTATTGCGGTGCCCGTCTCACCACGCATGCCTTTCGCATCGGTGGTTGCCAATATGAGACTTATGCGGGGTTCGAAAAAGACGTAAAGAATTTCCTGACTTTCGTGGCGCCGAAGATCGACGAATATGAAGAACTGCTTACCACCAACCGCATCTGGTTGGAACGCACCAAGAATGTGGGCGTGATCTCCGGTGAGGATTGCGTAGCCCTCGGAGTGACTGGGCCGGTGCTGCGCGCGAGCGGTGTGGAGTGGGACCTGCGCAAAGCCCAGCCCTACTCGGCGTATTCCAAATTTGATTTTGACATTCCGACTGGCGAAAACGGTGACACCTACGATCGTTATCTGGTTCGGATGGAAGAGATGCGCCAGTCGCTGCGCATTGTCGAGCAGGCGGTCAACTCTATTCCGGAAGGCCCGATCATGGCGAAAGTGCCTAAGGTGATCAAGCCGCCGGTCGGCGAAATCTATCATTCGATCGAAGCGCCAAAGGGCGAACTCGGATATTTCATCGTTAGCGATGGTTCGACGCAACCTTATCGTTTACGAGTGCGCCCGCCGTCGCTTGTCAATTTGCAGGCACTTGATGTCATGGTGCGCGGCCTGCTGGTCGCCGACGTGATCGCTGTCATTGGGACGATCGACATTGTGCTCGGCGAGGTCGACCGCTGATGCCCAACTTCATCATGTCGTATCTCGGGAGCACGGTGACTCCCGGCGAAGCGGGGAACCAGTTCTGGGCGCTGATCTATGTGCTGATCATTTTCGCGGCCGTCTCCCTGGCGGTCGTGGCGATGAACTGGTTCGAGCGCAAGGCGCTGGCGCACTTCCAGATTCGTCTCGGCCCTATGCGCGTGGGTCCGCACGGATTGCTGCAGCCTATTGCCGACGCGCTCAAACTGGCGCTCAAAGAAGACATTATTCCGGCTGAGGCCGACCAGTTTGTTTTCTGGATTGCGCCGGTGATCGGCCTTCTCGCGGCCTTCACGGTTTATACGGTGATTCCGTTTGGCCCCTCGCAGGCGGTGAGCGACATGAACATCGGCGTCCTCTTTATGCTCGGAGTGTCGTCGCTGGGCGTGCTCGGCATTGTGGTCGCGGGATGGGCCTCGAACTCGCATTATCCGCTGATCGGCGCGCTGCGGTCGAGCGCGCAGATGGTGTCCTACGAAGTCGCCATGGGGCTGGCCGTCGTTTCGGCAGTTCTCATGACCAGCATGAAGACAGGCACCGGCACGCTGAGCATGATCGGGATTGTCGAATCGCAACAGCAGCAGGGCATCTGGTTCATTTTCAAGTTTTTTCCGCTCGGGCTGATCGCGTTCGTAAACTTCGTTATCGCCATGATCGCCGAGACCAATCGCGCACCCTTCGACATGGCCGAAGCTGAATCGGAATTGACCGCGGGCTATCACACTGAATACAGCGGACTGCGTTGGTCGCTGTTCATGCTCGCCGAATACGCGGCCATGATTGCGGTCTCGTCGATCGCCGTCACCCTCTGGCTTGGCGGATGGCTGCGACCGTTTCCGAACCTGCTGAACGCGCCGGCGTGGGATTTTATTTTTTCGTTGTTTCCCGGGCTCACTTTTGGCGCGCTCGCGGCAGTCGCAGTGATTGGAGTTATGCGCATGCCCGTGCATCCATACTTCAGAGTTCAGCGCATAGGGCTCGCGGTTTTCGCCGCGCTGCTCGGCTTCATCGCGCTGTTCCTGCTGGTGATCGCGCTTGCCGGCCGGTCGTCCGACGCAACCGTGGCCGCCAGATTCCGCGACGGCATCGACTATGTATATTGGTTTGTGCTCAAAGTCGCGCTCTTTATGTATCTGTTCATCTGGTGCCGTGCGACGTGGCCGCGTTATCGCTTCGACCAGTTGATGCGGGTGGGATGGAAGGTGCTGCTGCCGATTACGCTGGTCGTGCTCATCCTTACCGCCATCGTGGGGGTGATCGTTTCATGAACCCGAGTTTAAACATGGCATTAATCTCGGCCTTCACGACCACTACCGATCCGGGCATGGCGCCGGTTGCGACTCCGTTTTTCTTTTATTTGTTATCGGGACTAGCGGTTGCTGGAGGTTTTCTTGTCATCACGAGACGCAACCCCGTGCACTGCGCACTCGCATTGATCGTAACGCTGATCGCGATGGCGCACCTGTATTTAATGTTGTATGCGCCGTTTGTCGCCGCTGTACAGATCATTGTCTATGCCGGCGGAATCATGGTGCTGTTTCTATTCGTAATCATGTTGGTGAGCATCGAGCGCGCTTCCAAAGACCGAAGGTTTAATCGTATTTGGCCAGTAGGATTGGCGGCGGCATGCGCGTTAATGGCTCTTTTTGTTTCGGCGTTTGTGAAAGGCAGGGCGTTGTTTCCCGATCGCATGATCGCGATACCCGAAGGATCGAATACGCAGCAGGTCGCGAGCATGCTTTACGGGGAAGCGGGCAGGATGGGTCAATATACGTTCGCTTTCGAAATTGCCTCGTTGCTGTTGCTGGTCGCGATTCTGGGAGCGGTGATTATGACGAAGAAGAAAATCTAGCGACACGTCGTTCGCTGATGGCTAGTCGCTGCTCGTTTAAAGCAGCAATGCCGATCGGCGAATAGCGAAAAGCGAATCGCGGCTTTATATGGTTCCTATCACTACATTTCATTACCTCGTCGTTGCGGCAGCACTCTTCGTGCTCGGCGTGATCGGTGTCCTTACGCGCCGCAACGTGGTGATCATGCTGATGTCAATCGAACTGATTTTGAACGCGGTGAACCTGAACCTGGTGGCGTTCTCGCGCATGTGGGGAAGGCTGGAGGGGCAGGTGTTTGCAATCTTTATCGTAGTTGACGCTGCTGCGGAAGCGGCCGTGGGCCTTGGAATATTGATCGCCTTCTTTCGCAATAAAGAGACGATTAATGTGGACGAGATTGATTTGTTGAAGTGGTAGAAGGACTAACGACTAACGACCAACGACATGTTCCTGAACCACATCTACCTGCTCCCGCTCTTCCCGGCCTTCGGCGCCGCGATCATGTTTTTTTTCGGGCGGCGGTTGCAGAAGGCGACGGTCAGCGCCGTCTGTGTCGGCGTGATCGTGCTGGCGTTTCTCTTTGCGTGTTTCACGGTCGTCGAGTACACACATTTTGCTCACGGCACGGGCCGACCCTTCGAGAAAATTGTTTACACATGGCTCGGCAGCGGCGACGGCCATTTAAATTTCACCAGGCGCGATGGCACTCTCGCCGCAGTCAATGCCGACGCCGGCTTTCTCCTCGATCCGCTCTCTTCTATATGGCTACTCTTCGTCACCGGCGTGGGCATGCTAATTCATATCTACTCGACCGGGTACATGGCGCACGAAGGCGGTTATTACCGTTTCTTTGGATACATGAATCTGTTCATGTTTTCCATGCTTACGCTCATCCTGGCGAATAACTACATCCTCTTATTTGTAGGATGGGAAGGCGTCGGCTTGTGTTCGTACCTCTTAATCGGATTTTATTTTCATCGTAACTCAGCTTCGACCGCAGCAAATAAAGCATTCATCATAAATCGCATCGGCGATGCCGGGTTTATTCTGGGCGCGCTCACCCTGGTGTGGTATTTGGGATCGTTTCGCTTTATTGACATTAACGCGCTAGCACGTAGTGGACAATTCGCGATCGGCGATCCTGTGCTGACGGCTGCCGCGCTACTGCTGTTTGTGGGAGCCTGCGGCAAATCCGCGCAGGTTCCTCTTTATGTCTGGCTGCCCGACGCCATGGAAGGTCCGACGCCGGTCTCGGCGCTGATCCATGCCGCGACCATGGTGACGGCCGGGGTGTATATGGTAGCGCGTTCGAATGCTGTGTTTGTGCTGGCGCCGACGGCCATGAAAACCGTGGCCATTGTGGGCGCGATCACCGCCGTGTTTGCCGCGTCGATTGGACTGGTGCAGAACGACATTAAGCGCGTGCTGGCCTACTCGACTGTTTCGCAATTGGGATACATGTTCCTGGCGCTCGGCGTCGGAGCTTTCGCGGCCGGTGTCTTTCATGTGTTCACGCACGCATTCTTCAAAGCGCTGCTCTTCTTAGGTTCAGGGTCGGTGATTCATGCCATGAGCGGCGAGCAGGACATGCGACATATGGGGGATCTGCGCAGGCGTATTCCTACTACGCACTGGACGATGCTGATCGCAACCCTCGCGATTGCGGGAATTTTTCCTTTCGCGGGCTTCTTTTCGAAAGACGAAATTCTGTGGCAGACATGGGCTTCGGAGGGTGGTGCATATCGCATTCTCTGGTTTGTAGGTTACGGCACGGCACTCATGACGGCGTTCTATATGTTCCGTCTGATGTATCTGACATTTTACAGTCCATCGCGGATGAGTCACGAGGTCGAGCATCATGTGCATGAGTCTCCAAAGTCGATGACTGTGCCGCTCGTGATTCTTGCCCTGTGCTCGATTGGCGCGGGATGGTTAAGCTGGCCGCATAGCCTGGGCGGATCAGCTCGCTTCGAGAAATTTTTGGAGCCCGTGTTTGCGCGGGAAGCAGTCGTCTTGGTCGAGGAAGGGAAGTCGGGGCAGTTAGCTGCGGGCGAGAAAGAGGCTGAGCACACGGATAAGACCGAGTATGCGCTGATGTTCTTGTCATTGGCCGCGGCGGCGGTCGGGTGGGGAATGGCGCGGCGCTCCTATAACCATGCTGGCAAAGATTATGCGGAGCCCATTGCCGTGAAAGCTCCGCCACTCTATACCGTTCTCTACAACAAATGGTTTGTCGATGAGGGCTACGACTACATTTTTACCGGGCGCCGCAAGATTGGCGATATTCGTCTCGGCGCAATGGGAGCGGGCGAAGCGGCATCGTGGTTCGATGCCAAGGTCATCGACGGAGTGGTCAACGATGTTGGCTGGGTAACTCGCGCTGTGGCGACACTATCGACATGGTGGGATAAGTGGATCATCGACGGCGTGGGAGTGAATGGCCCGGCGATTCTTGCGCGAATGATTTCGTATCCTGCGAGGCTGTTTGAATGGGGATTGGTGCAGTGGTACGCGCTGGTTATGATCGCCGGATTGCTTGGATTTGGCATGTATTACGTGTGGAAGTGAAGTGCGGGTTCTTAGCTGTTAGCTAGCCAATAGCGAACAGCTAATAGCGAATAGCGAAGAAGCTCTTATGCAGAGTCACATACTCTCGATCATTCTTTTCACGCCGCTTATCGGCGCGCTTTTTCTCCTGTTTGTACCTAAGGAGAATAAAGACGCCATTCGCTGGATTGCGAATATCTTTGCCCTAGGCGGATTTCTGATCTCATTGCCGCTGGTGCCGATGTTTTGGGCGCAGCGCTTCGAGCCCGGCTTCAAATTTCTCGAAGGCACGGCCAATAACTGGATTCCCTCGATTGGCGCGGGTTACAACCTGGGCATTGACGGCATTTCGTTTTTGCTGATTATGCTGACCACGCTTCTTGGTTGGATTTCGATTCTCTCTTCATGGACCGCCATCGAGACTCGAGTCAAAGAGTATTACGTGTGGTTTCTGGTTTTGCAGACGGGGATGCTCGGCGTTTTCATGGCGCTCGATTTTTTCCTCTTTTTTGTTTTCTGGGAGGCGATGCTGGTGCCGATGTATCTGCTGATCGGCATCTGGGGCGGCCCGCGCAAGCTTTACGCTGCCATCAAATTCTTTTTATACACGCTGCTCGGCTCGGTGCTGATGCTGCTCGGTATCCTGTATCTCTATTTCCATCACCATGCAGTGACGGGCGTGTTCACTTTCAGCATCCCCGAGCTTTATAAGACAGCGCCGCTCATTCCATTCAATATTGCCATCTGGCTTTTCGTCGCCTTCTTCATCGGATTTGCCATCAAGGTTCCAATGTTTCCGTTTCACACCTGGCTGCCGGATGCGCACGTCGAGGCGCCTACGGCCGGCTCCGTGATACTGGCGGGTGTTTTGCTGAAGATGGGGACATATGGGTTTGTACGTTTTTCGCTGCCCTTCTTTCCTGGCGTCGTGTCGCATCCCAGGGTGCAAAGCTGGGTGATTGGATTGTCGCTCGTCGGCATCATCTACGGCGCGCTAGTTTCGCTCATGCAGAAGGATATGAAAAAGCTGGTGGCTTACTCATCCGTCAGCCATCTTGGTTTCTGCACCCTAGGAATCTTCGCGTTGAATTCGGCGGGATTGACGGGGTCGGTATTACAGCAGATCAATCATGGCATCTCGACAGGCGCACTGTTCTTGATCGTCGGTATTTTGTATGAGCGGCGGCACACGCGCGAGATCGCCGAGTATGGCGGCATCTCGACCGTGATGCCTGTCTACGCGACCATCACCATGATCATGTTTCTCTCGTCGATGGGATTGCCGCTGCTGAACGGATTTGTTGGCGAATTCACGATCTTGCAAGGCGCATTCACAGCGAACTGGAGATGGGCGGCTTGGGCTGCGCCGGGCGTGGTCCTTGCGGCGGCGTATCTGCTCTGGCTGTATCAGCGCGTCTTCTTCGGGACGGTGACCAATCCTAAGAACGAAAAGCTGCACGATCTTACGCCGCGAGAAATTCTTACCTTTGCGCCGCTGATCATCATGGCGTTGTGGATCGGGCTCTATCCCAAACCGTTTTTTCAGATACTGGAGCAACCGGTCAATCAGATCGTGCAAACCATTCATGACAACTCGAACCCGAATGCTCCGGTGAATGCACAGATTCAGCCCACTTCGTTTATTCCCTCACCCAGTACCGCCGCACCGGGCGTCGGCGCGCTGAAAGCGAGTAACTAAGTGCGAGGGCTCTCCCCAACCGACTACCGGCTGATGTTGCCGATGGTGGAGCTGACTATTTTTGCGCTGGGTATTCTGTTGATTGACTTGATGGTGCCGCGCTCGTGGAAATGGATTAACGCTGCCGGAGCATTGGTAGGAGTGCTGTTTGCAGGTTTATGCGTATGGCAAATTCAGGCGATGCTGCCGCCCCGAGGTTTAGTCGGGTTTTATAACTCCTTGTTAGTTGATCGCTTCGCCATTTACTTCTGGTATCTGTTTCTCGCGGGAACAGCTATCTCGATCCTGACGTCGGTGCACTATCTCGAGATTGAAGATGAACACCACGGCGAATACTACGCTTTGCTCTTGCTTTCGGTGGTGGGCATGATGTGCATGGCGGCGGGAATCGATGTCGTGCTGATCTTCATCGGCCTTGAGCTAATGGCGATTTCGAGTTACGTGCTGGTGGGCTTCCTGCGTCGCGACCGGCGCTCGAATGAAGCAGCTTTGAAGTATCTGCTGCTGGGGGCATTTTCGTCCGGCATTTTTGCCTACGGTCTTTCATTGTTTTATGGAATTTCTGGCAGCACGAATCTAGGCGTCATTGGGCGCGCGGTTTCTGGGCAGAATACGCACAATCCGGTGGTCATCATCGCGCTGCTGACGACCATGGTTGGATTGTTGTTCAAGATCGCCGCCATTCCGTTTCACCAGTGGGCGCCGGACGCCTATGAAGGCGCGCCCACGAGCATTACAGGTTTCATGTCGGTGGCGGTGAAAGCCGCGGCGTGGGCGATGCTGTTGCGGATACTGCTCTTCGGATTGTTCCCGCTACGCTCGGTCTATACGCCGGTGATTGTTTTTGTTTCGATCGCGACCATGACTGGAGCCAACTTCGCTGCGCTTACTCAGTCGAATACGAAACGACTGCTGGCTTACTCGTCGATTGCGCACGTTGGCTATATGCTATTGGCATTTGTGGCTATGGGGACATCGCCGCTCGGCACTCCCGGCTTTCTGGACGGCTTCAAGGGAATCCTGATTTATTTGATGGTCTATACGTTCATGAATCTGGGCGCGTTCGCGGTGATCACTTCGCTGCGGCAGCGCAATGTGATTGGCGATGAGCTTGATGATATGGCCGGGCTTTATCAGCGCGCTCCGGTCGAAGCTGTATTGATGTTGCTATTTTTGCTTTCGCTCGCCGGCATTCCGCCCGCAGCGGGTTTTCTCGGCAAGTACTATATCTTTCTCAGTCTGATCGAAAGCCAACATTACGTCTTGGCCGCGCTGGGCGTTGTTTATTCGCTCTTCGGACTTTATTACTACCTCAAGATTGCGAACTCGATGCTGATGCGTGCGCCGATGGAGAGGGAGCGACTGCCTGTCAGTTTTGGGATGCGCTGCGCGGTGGGGATCACGGCGCTGGCCACTCTGTTCATTGGAATTTATCCGGAGCCGGCGATTCGCAGCGTGAACTGGTCACTCGGGATTCGGCAACCTGCGCCGGTAGCTGTAATCAGGAAGTAGGCTGCGAGCTAACCAGACAGAGCTGATTTACAATTCGAGCGCATGCCTGAACCTTCCGATCTCCCGAAGAAAAAAGCCCCCTTGGTCTCGCTGGCTCGCTATTCCGAGATGGGATTCATCATTCCCACGGCAGTTTTGTTGGGCTTCTTCCTCGGCAAACTCGCCGACTATTGGCTGCATACCAAGTGGTTGTATCTGGTCGGACTTTTATTTGGCGCGGTGGTGGGATTTGGGCAGATGATCCGCATGGCGATTGGAGCTTCCAAAGAAAAATGAAAAATGCAAAATGAACGAGCGTGAGAATTCTGATCACTCCGCTGAGGCCTTGCCGGCGGCAACCGTGGCGGAAATCACAGCGTTTGAGCGCATCATTCCTCGCCTGCTGCGCAATATCTTGGTGTTTGGCATTCTTCTGCTCGCGCCGGTTTTCTGGTTTTACCGTTGGATGGGAGTCCTTGGGTTTGTTCTTGGTGCGTCCGTTTCCTACGTTAATTTCCGCTCGCTGACGAGCGGCGTGGAAGGACTTGCCGATCGCATTGTCAATCAGAACAGCGGGGAGAAAGGCGCCCGAATCGTCTTCCGCTTCTTGGTGCGTTACGTGTTGGTGGGGGTCGCCGCCTATGCTATATTCAAAGGTTCTTCAGTGGCGTTTTACGGCTTTCTGTGGGGCCTGTGCGTGCCCGTCGCCGCACTAATGGCGGAGGCGGTTTGGCAAGGATTTAAGGCCTTCCGCCGGGGCTAAAGTCCCTAAGTCGTTTGGCGCAATGGCGAGACTAGCTGCGCCTCTAAACTTTCATATGCAACAACTGGTTTTTACTACACTCCTAAATCGTCTGTTCGGCCCAGCCGTGCTGGCCTTGCTGCAGGCTCTGCATATTCATCCCAAGCATCCGTCTCGTCCTATCTCCGACAGCTTTGCGATGGAGTTGCTTGTAATGCTGCTGCTGACCTTATTTTTTATTGCCGTGCGCTCGCGGCTTTCGGTGGAGCGTCCCGGCGGGCTGCAACACACGATGGAAGGTATCAACGGATTTATCTCTGGCATGGCCGATGAGGTGATCGGCCATCACGGGCAAAAGTATGTCCCTTACCTGGTTATGCTGGGCATGTTCATCTTGATTTGCAATCTGATCGGTCTGGTGCCCGGGCTGACCTCGCCGACCGCCGTGCCGATCGTACCGCTCGGATGTGCGCTGCTGACTTGGTTCTACTATCACTATCAAGGAATCAAGACGAATGGACCGATCGGCTATTTGAAGCATTTTGTTGGGCCGCAGGATAAGGAGATGCCGCTGGTCATGCGGCTGTTCTTGCCAATCCTGCTGTTTCCGATTGAAGTGTTTAGCCACCTTGCTCGCATCATGTCGCTGACCATTCGTCTTTTCGCCAACATGTTTGCCGGGGAAATGGTCACGCTGGTGTTCTTTTCGCTGATACCGTTGGGGATTCCGGTTGTGTTCGAGGGCCTGCATATCGGCGTTTCGTTTATTCAGACTTATATTTTTGTGTTGCTCGCCTGCGTGTATTTGGGTGAAGCAACCGGGCAAGAACATTAAACCAGTACCCAGTACCCGGTGAAGCGCTCTTTCGGGGTGCTGGGTACTGGCAATTGGTTACTGCCGCTCAGCGTGAGGGCGTCGGCTATAGAGCGCGGCGTCAACCACCCACTGGCGGCAATTCATACTAAGGAGAGACACAATGCGGAAATTCCTGATGTTGATGTTCATGATGATGATGGCGTCGGTGATGGCGGTGCCGGCGTTTGCGCAAGGCGCGGCTGGAGCGGCAGGGGGCACCAACTGGGTGGCACTGACCTCCGGCTTTGCGATTGCACTCGCGGCGGGATTGGCGGCGCTTGGACAGGGGAAAGTTGCCGGTGCAGCTTGCGATTCCCTGGGACGCAATCCGGCCGCGCGGCCTGGAATTATGGTTGCGCTGATTCTTGGGCTCGCGTTCATCGAGTCCTTGGTGCTGTTTACGCTGGTTATTATTTTCGTAAAGGTAGCGTAAGAAGAATTTGTGGCTTGTCGAGTGGAAATGGCTCCTGGCCTAAAGGAGCCTTTTTTTTGCGCCGGGGCCGCGCTCTGAAACCTCTTAAATGTTTTTCCCGAGACCCGTCACCTGAGACCTGCGACCCACCTCTAGACTTTTCTTCCGCCGTCCCAGTTGGACGATCGATTGTCTGGGACTTTTTGCAGAGCCTCGACCAATACGCGGCGCAGGCGGTAGCGGCTGTCGAGATCCATGCTGACGAATTCGAAGCCGATCTCGTTGACGCGGGCGCGGCGTAGGAGAACTTCGCCGCGGATTTTTTTCACGCCCAGCGAGATTTCGACGTGGGCTTCGGAGCCGACGCGGAGATTGTCATTGCGGGTGCCCATGCCGCCGCCAAGGCTCATCTCGCGCATCACGATGTTTGACTTTCCCCAGGAACTGGAAAGTGTGGCAGAAAGCGTGCGCGGCAGAATGATGCGCTCATAACGGCGTTGACGAACCCAGGGACATCCTGGGCCGGAATCGAGCGGAGCGATGGCGAGTTCGCCGGCCTCGAGGCCGCTTTCGACAAGAGCCTGCGTGCCGTAGCGCGGGTCGATCTTGGATAGCGCTTGAATCGCGGCAATTCGCAACTCACGGTGCTGGCTGTAACCGAAGAGCTTTTTGTCTTCCACGATGCTGCGCAGCACGGGAACCGCTTCGGCATCGCGCAAACGTCCGAGCGATTCGATGGCTTTCAATTGCACGAAGGGCGGACGATTGTGCGCTTCGCCGGCCGTCGCCAGCGCGATCAGGCTGGCGCTGGCGCTGCGATCCTGACTCATGCCGATCTCATCGATGGTCTCGGGCAGAATCATGGAGTCGAGCAGTTCGAGTAACTCGAGCAGCGTGCGCCCGCGATCAGGAGCGGCGCCATAGGCGATCTGGCGGACGATCACGTCCTGATAAAAACGATTGAACTCGCCCATGCGCGAGGGCAGCAACTCGAGCAGCGAGGTGACGGCGAGTCGGCTCATCAGGCCGACAGCAGAGGCAGCCTGGCGGGGCTGGCCGGTCCGGAGAATGTCGCGCAGATCGTCGAGGGCAGGCTGTCCGAGTTCGCCAACGAGTTCGACGATGCGATCGCACTCAACGCGCCGATGGGCGCGGAAGAAGCGGTCGGCGAGGTGTTCGACGGAATGTCTGGGAAGCTGTTGCAGGACCTCGACTAGATCTTCTGGAATATGATCGGCGTTGATCGCCTCTTCGATCATCTCGGGCAGGCGATTTTCGATGCCGACGCGAGAACGGAGATCCTGCACCAGTGCGGGACGTTCGTGGCCGATGTTTTCGAGCGACAAGCAGAGTTCGGCGACGGCTTTATATTTTTTCCGGGTGCATGCTTCCTGGCCAAAGCGCGCGAAGGCGGCGCTCAGCAGGCTTTGCACTTCGGCGTCGCTCTCCTTGCTCAACTTCTCGGCGATCATGGCCAAGGCATTGGGCATGACTTCATTGGGAGCGGTGGCAAAGAGGTCGGCGAGTTGAGCGAGGCCAATAGCAGTCTTGCGGCGAGGATCGGGATCCTTGGCGTTGAGACCGGCGCAATAGTTGGAAAGAATTTTAGCGGCGATCTCGTTGTCATCGCGATCAAAAAGAATTTCGACGAACTGGCGAATGTTGCGAGGCGGCACACAGGCGGCTTCGCCGGAGAGCAGAACACTTTTTTTGCCGGCCTCAGGAATCTCGGCCCAGAACATGCGATCGAGAATGTCGGCGTGCGAATCAACCAGAATGCCAGCCTTCGACATTTTGTCTTCCTGGACACGCAGGATCTGGCGGAGCGTGTCCATCTGCCGGCTCATATGCTCCATCATGTCGTGGACGGCGTTGACCTTTACATCGCCGCGCTGATAGCGGTCCAGGGCGAACTTGATCGCCATACTTTCGGCGGCTTTCATCAGCAAGGGCGTGTCATTGCTGTCGGCGGTTTTGTTCTGCGAGGCCTGCGCCGCTAGACTTTCGAGCAGTTGCGCGAGATTGACCTTGGCGCCTTCCGGCGCTTTGCCCAGTTCAACTTTCAGATTTTCCGGAGAGGCGTTAGGCTCCTGCATGGCCTGGCCGAAATGAGTGAGCAGGCGAATGGTCTGGATGACTTCTTCCTCTTGCAAGGGAACGACGCCACCAGTCCAGACCGCGGGTGTGCCTGTTGCCGAACCGCCAGCGACGACGCCGGCGGGGATCGGAACGGAAGGAACGCTGCCAAGCGGCGCGCCTCCTCCACCGGAACCGCCCGAACTTGCGCCCTGCGCGGCGGCGATTAATTGCAAGAGTTTTTGCGGATCGTTGAGCCACTGTTTGGCTTCAGGGCCGAGCGCCTGCGCGGCAAGCTGCGCCGCCATGGAAATTTCGCCGGTAGCGGGATCGGCGGCGACAAACTTCACCTCGTTGATGCGGATGGAAGATTCTTTGTTATCGCCGAAGATTTCCTTGAGCTGCTTGGCAAAGTCCTGCGCTCTAGAGCCGCCCATCGCGAAAGCGCGCACCAGACGGGTAAAGTCGTCGAGCGTGACTTTGTTGGAAAATAGAATGCTGGAGAGGCCGGCAGCGGTCAGCAATTGCGCGAAGCTGCGCTCCGCCTGTCCCGCTTCGAGCGGAATGCCATCGAGAAGAAGTTTGTTGTCGGAAACACCGAGCAGAAAACCGGAGTCACCGCCTTTGGGCAGCGCCTGTTGGAGTTCCTTCCACGCGGTCTCGAACTGGCCTTCGGTGCGCTTATGATTCACCCCATAAAGCCGCGTGTACTTGACCAGAATATTGAGGCTATGGAGGAAGGATCGCGCAGACGCGCTGCGGCTGGCATCGGTTTGGGCGGCGGTATCGATAACAGCCTCCTCTCGCGAAGGGAAACGTTCCTCATCAGACTAAGCGGGAAGGTGACCTAATGCACCATTACGGAGGTAACGGAAACAATCGCCGGACGATGCGAGGTCATCCGCACCGAAGGACAAGCCCTTCGGGATGGGGCCGCGCTACACTGGTGACACGAGCTAACGAAGGGCACGAGCGGTCAGTTGGGTCCCGCATATATCGATTAACGGTATGAAGTGACCGTATGAAGATCAGCGTGCTTTTTTTCGGAGCGTTGAAAGATCTGGTTGGCCGATCAGCGGAGAGCATCGATCTGCCGGAGGGAGCTCAGGTGAGAGAATTGCTCCTCTACTACGCGCGGAGGGCGCCGCGATTTGAGGCGATGGTGCCGTCGCTGGCGATTGCGGTGAATCAAGAATATTCAGGAGTGGAGCGCACGCTGCGCGACGGCGATGAAGTTGGTCTGTTGCCGCCGGTGAGCGGCGGGTCTTCGACAGAAAAACCGACCGAAAGAGCGGCAGAAAGATCCGCGGAAAGAGCGGCGGAAGCGCTCGGCGAAGTCCGCATTGTTCGCGAGCGGATTGATGCGGCGATCGTGGCCGAGGGGCTGAAACGTCCCGAGGATGGCGCTGCAGTGATTTTCGATGGAGTGGTGCGCGACAACACGCGGGGCCGGCGCACGCTTTATCTCGACTATGAGGCCTATGAGCCGATGGCCTTGCAGCAGATGAAATCCCTGGCCGCGCAAGCGCGGGAGCGCTTTGCAGTGCGGGCGGCGTCGATCGTCCACCGGCTGGGACGGTTGGAGATTGGCGAGACGAGTGTTTTGATCGTGGTCGCGGCTGCCCATCGGGGCGCAGCATTTGAGGCCTGCCGCTGGATTATCGACACATTAAAGAAGACGGTGCCGATCTGGAAGAAGGAATACTTCGAAGATGGAGCGATGTGGGCGGACGGTGAGCCTTTTCCGGAAGAAATTCGACGGCCGGGAGGCACCGCGGGGGTCCAGCCGCATCATAATGAGTAACTCCTGAATGAGGCGAATCCCTGTTGTGCTACGAGTTGCGGGCTGCGATCTAAGATCCTGTAACGAGCTGAGATCGCGCGGTATAAGGTCGTGGCTCGTGGCCCGTCGCTCGCTGCTTTTGGGGTGTTTGATCGCGGGCGCGTTCATCGCTGCCGCAACCCCTGCGCTGCCGGCCGATGATCCCGACACTCTCAAAGTCGACGTCAAGCTGGTCAACGTCTTCGTGACCGTCACGGATGCGCGCGGCGCTCCGGTGGCGAATCTCCAGAAAGAAAACTTCGTGCTGAAAGAGGATGACAAAGAGCAGAAGATTGCGATCTTCAGCAAAGAGTCGGCGCTGCCGCTGTCGATTGTGCTCGGAGTAGACACGAGCCTGAGTACGAGAAAAGATCTGCCGCTCGAACTCACGTCGGCGAAGAAGTTTGCGCACGTCATCGTGCGCCCGCAGGATGGCCTAGCCGTCTACAAATTCAGCGAAGAAGTAAACGAGGTCGTCCCCTTCACCTCTGACCTGAAAAGAATCGATGCCGGAATCGAGCGCGGACGCAATGGCTCAGCCACCGCATTGTATGACGCGATTTTTTTGGGCGCACATGCGCTGAGCCGACGGCAGGGAAGAAAAGTGATGGTCGTGATCACCGATGGCGGCGACACCATGAGCCAGGTCGACTACAAAGAGGCGCTGCGCGCGGCCCAGGAGGCCGAGGCGATTATCTACAGCATTATCATCGTCCCCATCGAAGCCAGCGCCGGACGCGATACCGGAGGCGAGCACGCGCTGATTCAAATCTCGGCGGATACGGGCGGAAAATATTATTACGCCACGTCGCTGGCGCAACTGGACGACGCCTTCCGCCAGATCAGCGACGAACTGCGCACGCAATATCTGCTGGCCTACTATCCCTCGCAGCGCTACTCAAGATCAGACTTCCGCCAGCTAAAAGTCGACCTGACAAACCCGCCAGCCGGAGGCCCATTCCAATCCCACTACCGCGCCGGCTACTACACGCATAAAAACACTTTTTAGTTCGGCCTCGCCGAAAATAATAATCATCCCCAAAATAAATCGGGGCGTTTAAGTGGCGCCCCGAAGGTTGAAGTTAGAAGCTGGAATTAGAAGCGAACGCGAGCGCCGAACTGGATCGCTCGGTTGCCTCCGGTGTTCTCTTGCGCCGAGCCCAGCAGCGCGCCGAAGGTGCCCTGAGAAAACAGTCCCCACGGCTGATTGGGATCAAGCCATTGGTTGTGATTTAGCACATCGACGAAAACGGTCTGAAACTCGAAAGCCACGTTCTCAGCAATCCTAATGTTCTTCTTTATGCTGAAGTCGAGGTTCCAGTAGGGCAATCCGGTAACAAAGTTAGTATCTCTATTGTCCAAACCAAGAATCGGGTTACGGTAGTTGGCAATCGCTGCCGCCGGGTTCGAGAATAGGTTGACCGGCAACCCGCCCGAGGGCACATTGTAGTGAGCATGGCCGTGGTTAGGGATCGGCCCGATCGGTACGGGACTTTCAAGACTGAGATAGTTGTCGGAAGGATCCGCCTCACCGAAGGCGCCAGTCGTGAGTTGTGGCCCGGGCCAGACCTGGAGGGGCTGGCCGCTGCCGGCGGTGAAAATGGGCGAGAAGGTCCAACCTCCCAAGACCCGTCCGAGCAGGCCCGATTGCCCCTTGTAAAAGGCTGGGCTGTAGACCATGAAGGTGTTAAAGACGAATTTGCGGTTGAAGAACTGCGGACCGTACATCTCGTTCTGGTTGAATGAATCATCCTCAGTGTAACCACTAGTGGCTTGCACCAAAGCCCCGGTTCCGAGTGCCTTAGACCAAGTGAAGTTCGTTTGGGAGGTCAAGCCCTTCCAGTCGGCCATCTTGAGCGAGGCGAAACCGGCATTGTAGTTGCCGTGGCCGAAGCTGGTGTTCTCAGAGACGCCCGAGGTGAATTGACCGGAACAGCCGATTTCGGTACCGGTCACACAGTTGATTGGAGTGCTCTGCATGCTGCGGGGGAAGTTGAAATCGCCGTTATCAAGCGCGCTCCAGGTGCTCCAGACGTTGTTTTGAGCAATGTTGCTAGCCTGGCTTGCCACAACCGCAGCGGTGCAGTTTGGAGGCGTGCAGAAGCTAGGGTTCATCGCCGCCTCAAAGAATGGCTGCGAGGTCACGGCTCCCGCGTTGCCCGCGCAGTTGCCGCCAGCGAGGCCCTTCACACTGCCACCGCCACAATATTCCAACATGACATTCTTCCAAGCATTGGCGAAAGTCTGCCCGCCCATCGTCATCATGTAAGGCACACCATTGAGGTCTATGGGTTGATACTCGTGGGTAATTCTGCGGCCGATGTATCCGACCTCCAAAGTGAGCTTTCTTGATATCTGACGCTGGAGAGTGACGTCAAACGAATCCACTGAGGTAGGCCGGAAATTGGCATCCAGAGCTTCGCCAGCACCGGCGGCAATGGCGTTATAGCCGGGGAAGTCGGGTTGCGGCAGGGTTGCGCTGGGCGTGGGGAGCGGCGCGTTGATCGTGCCGGGCCCCGGGGCGCTGTCAACCCCAATTCGGAACGCGTTGCTCAGCGTTGGTCCGCCCGTCCCGAGGCAGGGGGTAGCGGCGATATTGCTTGCCCCGATGCACTGTACGGCTTGTATGAGTCCCGTACCCAGCAGAGGCACCAAGACGAGATCCACGCCGTTCAAGCGTCCGTATTGACGGCCATATCCAGCGCGAAGAACCGAATTGTCTGAGCCGAAGGCCTTGCCCGCTATGGAAGCAGCGTCGAAGTGCGGGTTCCAAGCGATGGCGACCCGTGGGCTGAATTGGCCATAATACGGATTGTAGGGATATTTCAGTCCGCCACCGGTGTTGCCCACCAATGCAAAGCCGAGTTCGGGGTTATAGACCTGGCCCAACAGGGCAGCACGCTTGCGAGAGGCCAAATATGCAGCTGTATCCAGGTCCTGATCGCTGGAATACACGAGTTCGACCTGCTTGCCTTGGGCCTCGGTCGGCGGCATTTCGAGGGCCCAGCCTAGACCGTAGGTGAAGGTGATTGATTTCTTCATGTGCCACGTGTCACTGAAGTACACGTTGTAATAGGGGATCGTAACCTTGTCGAATGCAGGGGTGAGCGGGGGGTTCAGCGTCAGATCCGGGCCAGTACGGGTGTAGGCAATCTGTGCGATCGAGACGATGCCGAGCGCAGCGGCAGTGAGGGAACCGCAGTTCGGAACATCAGGTGCGCCCTGGTAGGTGGCTGAACAAAACGAAATATCGCTGGAGAGTCCCGAGCCCGATCCTGTGCCAAGCTGATAGACAGGCTGGTAGTTGATTCCGCCACCATTGTCAGTGCGCGAATGCCAGTTGAAGTTGTGCTGATACTGGCCGCCGAACTGGAACAGATGATTGCCCTTCAGCATGGATATGTCGTCACGAAAGAGCTGATCGTGCCCATCCCAGAAACGGGTCCGCGTGCTCTGCGTGTTTACGTTGTACGGAGAGAGGTCGTCAGTCAGACCATTGCTCTCGCCGGAAAATATCTCAAGCGCCCCACCCAACCCCGCAATCTGTGGTGTGTCTCCGGTTCGTTGCCACTGCCACCAGTTGCGCAAGAAGCTGTAATGGAAGTCGTTGGTGGTGTTGGGGGTAATGTTGGTCGTCAGGCCCGCCACCCAGAACCACGCTTGCTGCGGGTCGCCGGACTGAGATGCCGGTACGCCAAGCTTATCGCCCGAGAAAAAGCCACCGACGTCAACCTGATCGTCCGTGCTGTTGGTCGCGAACTTGAAATAACGCCAGCTCGACATCAAGTGCCAGCTTTTGCCAAAATCGTGGTCCAGTCGCGTTACTGCGAAGTTATTTTTTTTCGCCTCGTTGAGATTAGCCTTGAACTCCAGGACGTTGACACCGTCGCAGAGAGGGTTTACACAACCTGCGTTCGATGCTGGTTCATAAGTGTTCCAGATCGTCGAAACCAGCGGATTAAGTCCGAGTCCCCGCGGGTCAGCAGCGGCAAGATCGTAGGTTGCTTTCGACGTTCCAGTGAAGGTCCCATTACGCAGAGCGGGCGAGGGAACGTCTCGGGCAATAGTTACGGAATTGCCGGGCCACCGGAACCCTTCGAAATTGAAGAAAGCGTATGTCTTTCCACCCAACAATTCCTTGGGGATGGCCGGGCCGCCTACCGCGAATCCGAAGCGGTTGTAGTGGAAACTCGGCAGCGGGATGCCGGTCCCCGGGGCGCCATTATTCCCGTAATTATTTTGCCAGGAATTTGACGAGAAATTGTTGTCAAGATAATACCTTCCAAATTGCGTATGTGCCCCCCCCTTGGGCATCGTGTCGCAGCGGCGAACCAATGACCGCGAGGAATCACCATTCTGAATCTCAAATTTGCCATTCCGCTTGCTTAGTTTCGCGCAGATCAGTTTCTTCATCGACTGACACTTTGCTGGGGCAGTGTTAACTTCAACTGGCTGCTTTGAGGGCGGCGCATCGGATTGCCTTTACCTAACTTGGATGGGGTCTCCGGTTTGCGTTTGGGTTGCGGCTTGCGCACTCGCTGCGGGTTCAACTTGCAAGCTAGTGCCGGTCCTTTCGAAAATACTCGTACATCGTCCCGGCGAAGTGCGCGCATCTAGTAAACTGTTCTATTCGATTTCAGTCGAAGCTTAAAAACCCTCAGACGTGGAATCATTTTCAGGTTCTATTTGAGGTTCTGTTCCCAGGAGAATCACTTTGTCCGAATGGTTTGGCTTGCGTATTCGCCGTTCCCTGCCTATTGGCATTTTTTTGCTTGCGGTTGCTGCTGCGCTTACGAGTTCATTGTGGGCGCAGGAAGAGACGGTTGAGAATCCGACGACCGGAACCATTCAAGGTACAGTGCGGGATGACGATGGCAAGCCTCTCGAAGGCGCGAAGGTTTTCTATAACTCATCGGCGACCGATGCCAAAGGGTTCGCCGTCGCGGGCAAGGATGGGATTTACGTAACCGAGCCGCTGCCTGCCGGCGCCTATGTCGTTCGGGCACAGGCGCGCGATCGGGTGCCAGTCGATCGCAACGTGACCGTGGGGGTGGCGACGGCGGTGACCGCCGACTTCCGGCTGGAATGGATTAATCCGGGTCCGATGCATCTGCGAAGCACCTTCAGTGGTGATGTTCCCGACACTCTACCGATCGACGGCCGCAACTATCTTGCGCCGGGAGAGTTGGAGCCGGGGGTGCAGGCGGTTGATGGCCGAGTGCTTGATCCGGGGAAGAGCGGATTCCAGACGCTTTCGATCAACAGTCAGACGGGGCGAACGACGCACTATGACGCCGACGAAGTCGAAGTGATGGATGAGACGAAGGGCGCGGCTACGGAAAACTTCCCATCGGAGGCGGTGCGGGAAGTGGTTGTGTCGCGTGCGACCCCGGAGGTATTTCAATCGCTGAACGCAACCGGCGCCGTGCGGATTGCGACGCGCTCGGGTGGAGCGGATTGGCACGGCAATCTGTTTGGAAATCTGCAGGACCGAAGCCTTGGACTGGCGGGATTTCCGTCGGGCGGTGATAGCTACAGCCGGCAGCAATATGGATTCGGCGCGGGCGGCGCGGTGATCAAGGACAAGGCATTTTTGTTTGTTGGCGGCGAAGGCAGCAAGCAGGATGGCGGTCTGCCGATTTTTCTGGGCTTCCCTTGCTCGGGGATTTATTTGGCAGGACTGTGCGGCACCAGCACGGCCGGCCAGTTTGGTGAGCGCTCGGCATTCTTTCGCGAAAACATGCTGACGGCGCGCTTGGATTACAACGTCAACGAAAACATGAAGTGGTTCGCGCGGCTCAGCTACGACAATGCCAATCAGATCGGCCCGCCGGATAGCCAGTCGAATTTTCGCAATCAGATAAATGTTCCGGCCGCCGTGGGTGGCGTCGATTGGAACCGCGGCGAGTATACGAATAGCGCGCGCTTTGGCTATCAAAAAATGGTCAACTCAATCGATCAGGCGCTTGGCGATTCTATGATTGTGCCGGGCGCGCCGTTTCACATGACGATCGGATCGTATCAACTGGGGCCGACAGTAGCCGGTCCGCGGCAGACGATTCAGCGCGATATTTTCGGGCGCTATGACAGCAGCACGATCCGCGGCATCTATCACACGCTACGTTTTGGCGGAGCGATTCACCGCATCACGCAAGGCGATTTTTTTGCGCCGGGAAATTTTGGCCCTTCAGTCACCAGTTCGAATGGAATCGATGAGATCAACGCGATCAATAGCGATCCGAGCCTGGCGCCGCTGATTCCGGGCGACCCGCGCGGCGCGGCCGACAATCCGCTGAATTATCCGGTAGGCACGATTACGATTTTCAACGGCCTGGGGAATTTCAGTGAGAACTCGGCTTTCAACCGTTCGACTGGTGGGCATGCCGATACGCGCCTCGAGGGGTACGTTGGCGATAGCTACAATGTTATTCCGAATCTCAACCTCAACATTGGTGTGAATTATGTGCGCGACACTGGGCGCACCGATAGCGATCTGGGCGCGATTCCGTGTTCGGCGATCAACACAACTATCGTGACATCGCCGCCGTGTACGACGGGTTACATTCTCGATCAATTCGCGTTACTGCCAAATCCAATCGCGGCGGGGACACATGAGTTCGTGAGCGCGAGCATAAAGCAGCCGAATTTTAATCTCGCTCCGCAAATCGGATTGGCTTGGGATCCTGGCCACAACGGGCGCACCGTAATTCGCGCGAGCGCGGGAATGTTCTATGACAATTTCCTGCTGCAGAACACCTATCAGGATCGCATCAACCGCTTGTCGAACGGGCAATACAATCGCAGCCTGACGCTGTGCCCGACGGGATCGGTGCTGCGTCCGGACGCGATCCAGGACATCGCGAATCGCGTCTCAGACGTCATCACTTCGAGCGACGGTCTGGACATTGGCACGCAAATCTGCGGACAACCGATGAGTGCCACCATAACCGGAACGCAAGGACCGGTGGTAGTCGCGAAAGCGATTCAGGATCTGCAGACGCAGTTTCAATCGGCACAGTCGGCGGTGACCGGTGGACCCAACGTCTACTCGCTCGCCAACAGCGTGTCAAACTTCGGGGGGTTGTTGGCGCCTAATTTCAGAACGCCGCGCGTGATCCACATAGCGGGCGGAATTCAGCATCAAATGGGCGAGCGCGGTATGTTCTCCGCCGACTACGTGCGCGAGATCGGCACCCAATTTCCCATCGGTATTGACACCAATCATGTCGGCGACTCGCGCTATCTCACCGATGGCTATAACCTCAATCCTTTGCTGAATAACTTTGCGGCGGAACTCTCGGCGATCAATGCGACGCTCAAGGCCAATCCTGTGACGAACGCCAATTGCCCGATCGCGACCGCCACAGGTGGCAGTTCGCAGGCGTCGGTGACGTGCTATTTGAATTATGTGCCAACTGCGACCATCGTCGACTTCGCCCGCAACGGCCTTGATTCGGCGAATGCGTTCTGCGGGCCGTTCCCGTGTTCGGTGCTGGGTAAACAGCAGGCGGCGTTCGGCGGGATCAATCCGACTGTCGGATCGAACCTCATGTACTTTCCCGGCGGCCGCTCACGCTACTCGGGTGTGCATCTGGCGTATCACGTGACCACCGCCGACAATCCGTGGCGTGACGTCAAGCGACTGGAGGTCTCGATTGCCTATACGCTCTCGCGCTATCGCACCAACATCGCCGAGCGTGACGGCAGCGGCGGAGATTATTCAACCTTGAACCCCGCCGAGGATTACAACAAGCCGCATCTCGGGCATTGGGGAGACTCAGGCCTCGATCGCACGCATCAGTTCACGCTTACGCCGACGGCGGATCTGGCGTACAAGTTTCGCCTTTCGATGATTGCGCACGTGGCCTCGCCGTTGCCGCTGAGCGCGTATATCCCTCAGCAGGATGGCGGCGGCGTGCCGGGAGAAATTTTCCGCAGCGATGTCAGCGGTGATGGCACGGTCGGAGACCTGCTGCCGGCAACGGTGATTGGAAGCACGGGAAAATATTCCAACAGCAATCTGACGAAGGCGATTAAGTTCTACGACACCAACTATTCCGGGCAGTTGACGCCAGCCGGCAACACACTGGTGAACAATCAAATATTCAGCGCGCTGCAACTGCACGAACTGGGAGCTTATGCGCCGGTGATACAACCGCTGCCCGGCCGCGCCGCGCAGGCAACGTGGCTGAAGACGATGGACTTGCGCTTAAGCCGGCCGCTCCAGGTAACCGAGCGAGTCATCCTGGAGCCGAATATCTCGGTGTTCAACATTTTCAACTGGGCCAATTTCGGAGGCGCCGGTGGACAACTGAACGGGGTGCTTGACGGCGCGCCCGGCACTTCGCTGAACAACGCAACTTCTGGCGGCTACTGCGGCCCCTCCAATAATTTATGCACGCAGCGGCTGGATCGCGTTCTGCCCGGTTCGGGTACTTATGCGATTGGGGCTCCGCGGCAGTTGGAGCTTGGGCTACGAGTTACGTTCTAGAGTCGAGTTACGAACTTACCGACATCACAGTTTGAGCTGAAGAAGAAATTCTTTGCACATGCGGCGCGGGATTCGAACCGCGCCTTTTTTGCGTTTTCACCTGCCCTCTTTAGCATTTGCATTGCAAATCGCTGCGGTCGAGAGGATGGTTTCACTGGATTGACCAAAGTTTTGCAGTTAAGAGCGCAAAGTTTTTATCTTTACCCCAAATTTTTTGCAAGAACCTGATTATTAACTTGACTTAGTTTGGGAATGCGCTAAGCTGCGATGGTCGGTGTGGGGCCTCTACGCTTCCCCAGTAGAACCGCATCGAGTTCGGTCGTAAAAATTCACAAAATTTGAAACCAAAATGTCCAGGAGGAATTCCTTCGAGCGGCATGCCGGGACCAGTAGGCGTCTACGGCCTCCGTGCGAAATGGGGAAGTCTGCTTGGCTCACAAAAAAACCCTTCCAGGGTAGGAGAGAAACTTCAATGCAAAACCAGAATTGGCAAAAAGTACTCGCTGTAGCGACAGTGACAGTATTGATCGTAAGTTTCACCACGTTGGCGGTAGCCCAGCGCTTAAGCTCAGACGACAGACGCGCCATTTTCGCGGCGGCACCGAGAGTACAAACCAGCGTTAAGGGGGTAACTGCAATTGCAGGTGCGCCGAAGGGCTTTGATCCTTTGACCGCAACCAATCGCGAATTGCTCAGCTATGGCTTGCCGCAGCGTCCCGACCAGACGGTCGACGCGAAAGCCTATGGAATATGGGAAAGAGCAATGTTAGCAGTGAAACCTGTCGCCGGCGTCGCGGCTGGGGCTGGGCACACATCGTCGAACCCGATGACGGCCACCGATGTCAAAGCGCAACCGTACACGAGTCGAGAAATGATGCCGGCCAAATCTGCCCCAAAGTCGAACGTCGACGGCACCGTAACCTATGACTCCACCAACTGGAGTGGTATTGCCAACTTCAACACGCTGACAAAGTGGAATACCAAGACCTCGTTCGATGAAGTTGTTTCAGTATGGAATGTGCCGGTTTCAGACCACCCGTTTGGCAACCTGCCTTGCGCGGAGGGGCCATGGTATGAAGTGAGCTGGAACGGCATCGACGGCGCCTTCAATGGTGACGTGGTCCAAGGTGGCAGTGAAATTTATTGGGACGGCGGTGGCTGCTCTGGATCGATCTCATACTCGGGTTGGGTTGAATGGTATCCAAGCTATTCGATTCTGACGATCTACTGCGGAAGCAGCCCGTGCCCTGTTAGCCCTGGCGATGACTTCTACGCGGTCACGTATGGCGCGCCGGGAACCGACGAACAATATGTGTTTGTCGAGGACATCACCCAACAGTGGTCTGGAACCTTTGGGCTTCCCTACATTACAGGTCCAGGGCTGGTTGGAAGAAGCGCGGAGTACATTGTGGAACGGCCATGCTGCGATGGCGACGGCTATCCGCTACCTCTAAACAACTACATCTACGAGTTTTTCGATGATAGCTTCGCGTATGACGGTGCGGGAACGCTGTTCTATCCCGGCAACGCGGGAACCCACACCGCCATCTTCGACATGGTTGACGATAAGGACGATCAAATCATCTCGGAGCCCTTATGGTACGGCACTGCCGGAAACCAGGGCAAATATAGCATCTGGTTCACGGACGACGGCTGCGCCTATTCGGGCGGTTGTACGAAGGACTAGCTCAACCATTCTAATTTTCTGTTGCACGTTAAGGCCTGCCAAGTTGGCAGGCCTTTTTTTCAGCGCAGCAAACGCAAAATGCCTGGCCCGACAGCGCGATGACCGCCGAACTATACGGCGCGCAAGGGCGTGGCAGGCGCGGCTTTTTGGCTCGTCGAGCGCGAAGCGCCGATAATTTTGCGACAAGAGCGCAAACTTTTTATCTTCTTTAAAAATTATTTCGCGGATCAGAATTATTGCCTTGACTTGCTGTCGCAATCCGCTAAGCTTCCCGTGTCGGTGCAAGGCCACTACAATCTCCAGCTGTCCCCCAGGAAGCTGCGCTGAGTTTTGGGGGAGGATTGTTCGACCTTCACGATGGTGAACAAAACTTCCAGGAGGGGACATCTGTGAAAATTAAGAGTTTGGTTGTGATCACGATTCTGGTTCTCTGTTGTAGCGCTGCTTTTGCGCAGAGCTACAGTTTTGGATTTCTTTCCGCCAGCGGCGTAGGTGAGTACTGCAACTACGAAACATTCACCACCGGTGGACATGACAATTTCTTTCTGCAGGGGTTTGACGTTCTCAGCTCCTGCCCCTACGAGCCGAACGTCGGCGTGAATGCTACGATTGAGGGATTGGCAATTTCAGTTCCGACCGCCGCGTTTACACCGCTGCACGGCAAGGCCTATGTCTATGCCGACCAGGAAATCGACGCATACTATGGCGCCTATACCGGTGAGCAGTGGATGGTGGTTACCAAGACCGCAGCCAACGCCCACAACGGCTTTGACAACCGTAACTGGGTTGGCTATATCGGAGAGGATGGTTACGAGTTCCTCGGCAACTATGGCTTCCTGACGACAACGATCCCAGAAGTTAGCAAGGCTAACGTTCTGCGCAAGACCACAAGCTCGGCCTTTAGCCCGGCGAACAAGGCTCAAATCAGCAAAGGTCTGAAGACGATTCAGTAACCAAATTAGTGGGTTAGGGCCACGCTAATTTAACGGCGTGGCCTTTTTTTTGTATTCTCCTTTTTTGTATTCTTATTCTAAGGATCGTTTTGTATTCTAAGGATCGTTTTGTATTCTTAAGATCGTCTGGAGAGAAAATAATAATGGTTCGATGGCTGGCCTTCCTGTTCTTTTCCTGCGTCCTCACGGCACAGGTAAGCGCACAGGCGTCGCAAGAACGAGTACTGGCGGCGCAAACTACTACGGCAGAGCCGACGGCGGCGGGGCAGTCGAGCGCGGCGCCGCCTGCAAAAACAGGCTATCCGCTGGATCAGTTCACCGATTTCTCGGCCATAATGGTAGGAAGCGTGATGACCATGGACGAACGGGAGGGGCACATTTACCGTTGGGGCAACCTCCTGAGAATGCAGGGTACCGAAGGACGCGGCTACTTCATTACCGACCTCGAAACGTCCGAAACATATGGCATCACGATGTTGGGATGTGTAGAAGACAAGCATCCATATTTCCGCACTTTTCCATTTCTCGTGTCGAAGGCTGACCGCAAGATCGAACGTGTGTCCGCCGGAACAGAAACCGTGGACGGTCATGTTTGTCAGGTCGAGGATGTTACCATCTCTTCCAAGGATCTTCTGAAGCCCATGAAGCTGCGATTTTGGGAATCGGAAGATCTGCACGGTTTTCCGATCAAGGTGGAAGTCTTCACCGCTAACGGCGGGTCCAAGATTATTCGATACAAAGATGTAGTTCTGGGCCCAGTGGACCCTACGCTTTTCACGCATTCGAACAAATGCGCGGGGCTTCCGAAAGCACCGTCGAAAGCGCCTTCGAAGGGCAACACGCATCCCACTAAGCCGCCCGGTTAAAACTCACGGAAGTGATCCTGTGGTTTTGACGGCGGGGCTTTCAATATTCTTTTAGCCAGGAACGAGTCCCAAGGAACGAGTCTTCGAGATGCGTTGGTTGTGGCAGTGGTTGTGCGTGGCCGCGCTGGCAGTTAGCGCGTTGGCGGTGGATACGCCGCCTAGCATCGTGCTTATCACGTTAGACACTACGCGCGCGGACCGTATGGGGTTCCTCGGTTCGGAACGCGGGCTGACGCCGAATCTGGATGCGCTGGCGCGGCAGTCGGCGATTTTCACGCACGCCTACTCTCAGGTTCCCCTGACCTCGGCGTCGCACGCGACTATTCTCACCGGCACGTATCCGCAGTTCCACCAAGTGCTCGATTTCCCGATGCCGCTGAGCAAGACTGTCCCTTATGCTCCCGAGATCCTTCGCGCCCACGGATACAAGACCGCGGCATTTATCGGTTCTCTGGCTCTTGACCCAACCGCGGGCGCTCCGGGTTTTGATCGTGCGTTCGATATCTACGATGCTGGCTTTCAGAGCAAAGGTATTCAGAACAAATCCCGCTACGAGACTGTCGAGCGCCGCGGTGGTGAGGTGGTGGCGCGAGCCTCGGCATGGTTGGACAAACACCCCAAGGGGCCCTACTTTCTGTGGGTGCATCTGTATGATGCGCACGATCCCTACGATCCCCCGGAACCTTACAAGAGCCGGTACGCCGCGGAGCCATACGATGGCGAGATCGCCTATGCCGATTCGGCCGTGGGGAAATTGCTACGGCAGTTGAAAGTGCGCGGGATTTACGATGGATCGGTCATTGCTGTAATGGCGGATCACGGAGAGTCTCTGGGCGCGCACGGGGAGGATACCCACGGAATCTTTCTCTACGATGAAACTATCCATGTGCCGCTGCTGATCAAGCTGCCGCGAGGGAGTGGGAAACGAATAGAGAATCGGGTGGAACTGGTGGATGTACTGCCGACGCTGTTGCAGGCCGTCGGGGTTGAAATTCCCCAGGAAGTTCAAGGCGAGTCGCTACTGGAATTGATGACGCCGGCGAAGGCGGGAGCGGCGAAAGCCGACGGCGCGGATGCCTGGCACGACCGCGCCGCCTATGCCGAGTCGGATTACCCGTTCCTGGCGTTCGGATGGAATGCGTTGCAATCGCTGCGAGCGGGAAAATATTTGTACATCCAGGCGCCGCGTCGCGAACTCTATGATCAAACGACGGATGCGAAGGCGGAGCACAACCTGGCATCGGCATCGGTGGCAGTCGCTGATACGCTGTCGAGCCGCACCGAGACTTTCCGCCAAAAGACCAGCAGCAAGGTAGAAGCGCCCGCGATGATGGTGGACATGTCGACGCGGGATAAACTGGCTGCACTGGGATATGTCGCGTCCAGCAACGCGTCGAACGCAGGAACCTTCGGCCAAGGTCCCGATCCAAAGGACAAGATTGAGACGGCCAATGTGATTCGCCGGATCAACACTCTGTTTGAGAATGGGCGCTTCGAAGAGGCGATTCCGATCTTACAGGAGCTGATTGTCAAAGAACCCGGCATGGCTATCCTCTATGCCAAACTCGGCGGGTCCTATATGAAATTGCAGGAATACGAGAAGGCGGTGCCGGTGCTGCGCAAGGCTGTCGAATTGGACCCGGGCATTAATATGGCGCAGCTCGACCTGGGGAGGTCATTGCTGCGCACAGGGGATTTGGACGGCGCAGCGGGCGTGTTTGAGGGCCTCGTGGCCAGAATACCCAACCTCCTCGACGCGCATCTTTTCCTGGAAATAACCTACGCCCGCTCTAACCGCGTGCCGGAAACCATCAAGGAGTGTGAGGCAGTACTCAAATACCTGCCGGATCAATACGGCACCACACTGATGCTGGGACAATTTCTCTTGCGGTCGGGAGATGCGGAGGCGGCTCTAGTGAAGTTGCAGAAAGCGGCTGAGATTCGACCCCAAGCGCCTCAGCCTCATATGTCTCTGGCGGATGTTTATGTAAAGCTGGGGCGGCAAGCGGACGCGGAACGAGAACGCGCTGAAGCCATGCGGTTGGGATCGGGTCCACAAGATCTTGAGCCCGACGGAATTCCCTCCAATGCCGCGCCCCAGGAGTGAGTTAGCGAGTCGCGCTCGATGTCTCCATCGCGACAGTCATAGGCGACAGTCGTTGGCCGCAATCGCTGGCCGTAAATGCTCTGTTCTCGCTTACCCTGGGAATGGAGTCTGAATTATGACTGCGATTCGTGGGTTGTTTTGTCTCATAAGTCTGGCTGCGAGTGTAGTGGCGAGCGCGTCGCAGCAGAAGCCGCAGGAGAAGCCGCCAAACATTCTGCGGCCGAACATTCTGCTGATCACGCTCGACACTACGCGCGCGGATCGCATGGGATTTCTTGGCTCCAAGCGTGGGCTCACGCCGAACCTCGACGCTCTGGCGCGCGATTCAGCAGTCTTCACGCATGCCTACTCTCAGGCTCCGCTGACCCCAACCTCTCATGCCACGATTCTCACGGGCACGTATCCGCAGTTCCACCAGGTAAATGATTTTCGCGTGCCGCTGGCGAAAGATCTGCCCTACGCCCCCGACATTCTGCACGCTCATGGCTATCGCACGGCGGCCTTCGTCGGCTCCGTAGTGCTCGATCCGGCAACCAACTATGCTCCGGGTTTTGACCGTGGATTTGATACTTACAATGCCGGCTTCGATCCTGAAGCAATCCGCCAGAAGGGCCGTTTCGAAACCATCGAACGCCGTGGCGATGCGGTGGTGGCGCGTGCGCTGGCTTGGCTGACGCAGCATCCGAAAGGGCCATTTTTTTTGTGGGTGCATTTGTATGATGCCCACGATCCTTACGATCCTCCGGAACCTTATAAGAGCCGGTACGCGTCGCAACCCTATGACGGAGAGATTGCCTATGAGGATGCGGCGGTAGGGAAGTTATTGGGGCAATTGAAAGCGCGCGGCCTGTACGATGGCGCGGTGATTGCGGTGATGTCCGATCACGGCGAGTCGCTCGGGGCTCACGGCGAAGATACGCACGGAATTTTTCTCTATGACGAGACCATCCAGGTTCCGCTCGTGATCAAGCTGCCACTGAGAAAGGCAGCGGCGAAATCTTCTACGAAACAGACCACCAAGCGCATTGAGGACAAGGTGGAGTTAGTTGACGTAATGCCGACGCTCTTAGAGGCAGCGGGGGTCACAGTGCCGACCGAAGTGCAGGGCCAGTCATTGATGGGATTAATGACGATGGGATTGATGACAGCGACGATTCCGGCGGCTTCGCTGGTTCCCGATACTAGCGCAGCGGCCGTGGAAGCGTGGCACGACCGTCCCGCCTATGCGGAAACAGATTATCCCCGCACCGCTTTCGGATGGAGCGCGCTGCGCTCGCTGCGAACCGGAAAATATCTCTACGTCCAGGCGCCGCGCCAGGAATTGTATGACGAAGTGGCGGATGCGAAGGCGGAGCACAATCTGGCTGGCGAATCGACGGCAGTCGCAGACACGCTGAAGGCAAGACTGGACAGCATCCGGCGGCAGACGAGCAATAACCGCGAGGCGCCTAAAGCGGCTGTCGATCCTACGGCGCAGGAAAAGTTGGCCGCGCTTGGATATGTCTCGGGAGGCAGCAACCCTGCGAGGGATGGATCCGCTGAACAGGGAGCCGATCCCAAGGACAAAATTGAAATCAGCAACTTGAATCATCAAGCCAATGCCCTGCGGCAAAGTGGGCGCCCCGCCGAAGCCGTTCCTCTGCAGCAACAACTGGTGGTCAAAGAACCGGATATGCCGAACGTTTACGGGGAACTGGGTGAGTCCTATCTCGATCTGAAGGAGTTTCAAAAGGCGTTGCCAGTGCTGCGCAAGGCGAAGGAATTAGATCCGGAATCGCCTACGACGCGCCTACGACTGGCCAAAGCGTTGATGGGAGTGGGATATTTTTCCGCCGCCGTGCCAGAGTTGGAGTTCGCTGTAGCCAAGATACCGAGCTATGCCGAGGCGCACCTTTTTCTGGAGATGGCATATGCGCGCACCAACCGCGTTCCCGAGACAATCAAAGAATGCCAGACGGTGCTGGAGTTCTTCCCTGACCATTTCGGAAGTTACTTGATTCTCGGCCGATTTCTCGAACTCTCGGGCGATTTTGCGGGCGCAGTTCCGAAATTGAAGAAAGCATCTGCGCTCGAACCAAAAGCTCCCGAGCCACACCTGTTTCTCGCGGACGCTTACATTCAGTTGGGCAAGCAGTCGGACGCTGCGCGCGAAAAGGCTGAAGCCAAGCGGCTCGCCGTAAATCACAAAGAGTGAGCAGAAACGCGGAGGGCGTTTCGGATGGAGACACCTCCGAAACGCCCTCTTTGTTCTTGTGCCTGGTTCTTGTGCCTATGCTTGCGCGCTTAGAAGCGCGCCCGGGTTGTTTGCATTCTGGGTCGTGGTGTTAAGCAGGTTCAGAATGATCTCGTAGTTTGTCTGCGGATTGAGGTTGACCGTAACCGGCGGTGGCGAGTTGCCGTTTGTTCCCTGATTTGAACTGATCGACAACTGTGCTCCTGGACTATTGGCGCCCAGGTTAATGGTCACTTCCTCGGCGGAGCTTCCATTTTGCTCATGGATCGGCGTGATCGAGACCTGTGCTCCCGAATTGCCGCCGAGATTGATCGTGATATCTTCGCCATTTGCGGAAGAGGAACCGCCCTGGTCAAGGTTGATCACGAGCTCGGGAGTTGTTGAGCCGGAAGCTCCGGTTGAGGATGCCCCTCCAACATTAATAACAATTTCCGGCAAATTAGAACCTGTTGAGGTTGTGGTCGTTGGTGTGAGCGCAGGCGTCGTGCTGGTTGACGACAGGATCGGCGTCGTCCCAGTCGTGCCGGTGGGTGCTGGGCCAATATTAATGACAATTTCTGCGGGATTCGAATTGTAGGCCGAGATCGCATTCTGAGCTTGCGGGTTCTGTCCTCCGAAGCTACTGGCAAGGCTTGCGTATGCCGATTGCGCGTCGGCTAGGTTGCCGCTTTGCAGCGCCTGGCCAATGGCCTGGAAATCTTGAGCGCGATCGGCTTGCTGAAAGGTTTGGCCGTTTTGATTAGGGCCACTCTGGCCGAGCGCGGTCAGCGTGTTGAAGTCGGTTTGAGCGGCAGTCAGGTTGCCGGCTTGCAGATCCTGCCCCAACTGCGCGAGATCAGCTGTGCGCTGCTGGCGGTATGCCTGGAGTTGCTGATAGATCGAAGCCCCATTTGTGGTTGCGCTGGTCGTGGTAGCCGGTTGCGTGCTGGTTAGATTTACCGTGCTGGGCGGAGTGAGCTGCACATTCCCTTTGGCCGTAAGCGTAGCAAACGCAGCCTGCGCTCCTGCCAGGTTGCCCGCTTGCAGATCCTGACCAATGGTATTGAACGCTTGATCGCGGGTCGATTTTGCAAACGGCTCGGAATTGGCGAACGGTCCGCTTTGTCCGAGCGCCGTCAGCTCAGCGAAGGCTGTCTGCGCGCCGCTCAAATCTCCACTTTGCAGTGCGCTTCCGAGCTGCTTAACATCGCTCTGACGATTCTGGTAAAAGCTCTGGAGTTCTTGATAAATCGATACGCCGGAAACCGCGCTGGTTGACATAATCTTTTCTCCCAACTTGGCGAGTTGCCCATAGCAGAAATCGGGACTCAATTCTCGCGCTACACACTTGATCGGTTGTTCCGGAAAATGACTTTAGAGAAAAACGAGGCATTACGGAAGTTCTAGAATGCATCATAGGTAAGAAGTGAGACAGGACGGAGAGAACTCTGCCGCAGCTCTTCCCGCATGACCAAAATGGCAGAGCGGTATTGGTGCAGTTTTCTATCGCCAGCGAAGCCGGATTAGTCCTCGGTCGCTTCTCTCACGATCCGGGCAGCGGCTTGGCTGGCGTCCTCCGGCTTGCACTTGTGCGCGTTGAACTATTTTTGGATGGTGGATTCGGCGTTTCCCATGTTAGGGTCTGCTGAGAACTGTGCATTGCAGTATTCGCAGATTCCGAGCACAGGTACATTTCTGACTCGCTTTACGATCCGAAGATTGCGTTTTGGCATAAAGCACCTAGTTCATGTGGGCAGAGGCTTGCTGGCGTCCTCTGTGCAATTGTGCTGCTCAAACTCTACTTTGATACCCAGCGCTAAAGAGTCTGTGGTGCCGCTGGCCCTTGGCTTGGCTATAAATACCGCTTACATGCACTGCACTGAGCTGACAGAGGATGGCCCATTACTAAATTGGCGAATTGCAAGTGCCTTAGGGATTTTGCCATGCGGACAGTTTCCCACAGGGCTGGTCCGAACGCTAGCCTGTGGAAATTCAAACTGCACCACGACCGGCAGAGCTTCGCGTTTTCCTTTTTTCGGTGGGGCAATTATAATCGCCAATCACCGCAATCCTGTCCCAGAGTTGATACAAGAGAAACCCCACCGGGAAGTTCTGTCGATCCTGGTAGGCTGGCATGCCCGCAAATGGTGCCAGAGCAATTTTGTGTGCGGTAGTTGTGCCGTTATTGGTGCATTCCCTGGAGGCGCGTTTAGGAAAATGAAAAAACTTGTCCACTTCGCTCTGGCAGTTCTCTTTATTCAAGGCCTTGCCGCCGCTCAGAGCCTGCCGCTAATCACCGCATTCGGAGGCTATTCATATCTCAACTTTAACGTTCCCTCGAACAACGTAACCCAGTTCGCCTCGCAGCAACTGGCGTTCAACGGGTATGAGTTTGGCGGTTCGGTCTCCGTGCTGCGTGGCTTGGGGGCGGAGTTCAACGTCTCCGGTCATAGCCTGAGCAATTGCGGCGACACCGGAGAGAATTGCACTAATTTCCAATACTTCGTCGGGCCGCGCTACGACATCAGCATACCCGCCAGCAAGGTCACGGTATTCGTGCACGCTCTGATTGGGCAAGACCGCATGACGCTTCCGGTCGCGGCCGGCGGCACGCAGTCCGACACGACGGTTGCGTTCGGTGGTGGTGGTGGCGTCGATTATTGGTTCTATCGCCACATCGGCGTCCAACTTGGGCCCATCGACTACATTTATACCCATCACTTCAACCCCGAAAACGTGCCCAGCCAAACCGCCTACCGCATCGCCGCTGGAGTGGTATTTCGATTCGGCGGTGACATAAACGAGCAAACTCCTAAGCCTGCCAGCGAGTCGAGAGCCCACCGCGGCAAGAATCAGCAACCCGCAACCATTGTCTATCAACCGCCACCGGCGACGATGACAGCTCGCGGCATGTCAATCCCAGCGCTCGGCATTATCGTCGCTCCGCAGGAATTTGACGGAGCCAAGATCGTGGATGTCACCTCTGGAGGCGTAGCCCAGATGGCATCGTTGAAGCCCGGCGATTTGATCCGGTCGGTCGATGGGAAAGTCGTGAAGACGCCGATGGAGTTGGCGGCTGAGCTCTCCGATAAAACTGGGAAGGTGCGTTTGGGCATTCTGCGCGGCGACGTCGCGGCGGAAACAGTTGTTCTGATCGGCCGCTGATCTGTTGCCAAGTCTCATAGAGTCGCAGCATAACTCGGCTGTCATCCTTGGGCGAAGCGAAGAACCTATGTATTTCGTGCGTGCCACAGAACTCCTGACCCAGGCTGGAGGCCGGCTCCGGACTTGGCGAGGTCTCATGCGCGCCGCCGCGGAAAGCGACAGCCTTACCCGTTGAGCCCCTGCGCGTCCGCGATGTACACTGGCACTACGCGCCCGTAGCTCAGTCTGGATAGAGCGGCAGCCTCCGGAGCTGTAGGTCGGGAGTTCGAATCTCTCCGGGCGCACCAGTCATTTGCTAGCGTGCTTTCAGCAGCCGCCAACTTTCCAGAAGCGCTCATTCTGGTAATCCAGCTTCAGCAGGCGATTGCGCGGGTCGTGGCGCTTGCCGCACTTGGGACAGGGGATGAAACTGCGAATGTGCATCCCGCGCCGGTCGTAATCCTCAGCGACCGCAAAGCTGGCGCCGCAACTGCACGGAATGAGAAACATGCGAAGGCTTTTCTTGTCTGACTGCTGCATCATTCCTCGCGTCGTTCCTCCTCGCTACCAAGCATGAAGTATGCAAAGAAACCCACAGTGAGTCCGCTTCGTGATTCAATCCTGATTTTGTCTCGCTGACTCGTACCGGCAAATCAGCCTTCGACCGTCGCCATCGAACCTCTCTTGCGCTTGTTCGATTGCAGAACTTTCTTGCGCAGCCGCAACGCTTTCGGCGTGACCTCCACGAACTCATCTTCGGCAATGAATTCGATTGCTTGCTCGAGATTAAGGTTACGATAAGGCACCAGCCGGATCGCTATGTCGGAAGTCGAAGCGCGCATGTTGGTCAGCTTCTTCTCGCGCACAATATTGACATCGAGATCGGCGTCTTTGGCGTTCTCGCCGATGACCATGCCTTCGTAAACGTCAATGCCAGGGCCGACGAAGAGTGTGCCGCGCTCCTGGAGATTGTAGAGAGCGTGCGATGTCGTAAGCCCAGCTCGGTCGGCGATCAGCGCGCCGGTTGGGCGATGCGGGATTTCTCCTTGCCACTCGATGTAGCCATCAAACAGCGCGTTCATGACAATCGTGCCGCGCGTGTCGGTCAGCAGCGTGCTGCGCAGACCGATCAGGCCGCGGCTGGGCACGCGGAATTCGACGCGCACGCGTCCATAGCCATGATTGTGCATATTGGCGACTTCGCCTTTGCGCGAGCCGACGTGCTCCATGACGACGCCGACAAATTCTTCGGGAATATCGACGGTGAGGTGTTCGACCGGTTCCATCAGTTTGCCAGTTTCTCTGTCGTGCTTGGTGACAATCTCCGGCTTGCCGACCATCAACTCGTAGCCTTCGCGCCGCATCATCTCAATCAGAATCGAGAGCTGCAATTCGCCGCGGCCTAGAACCTTGAACGAGTCCGTGCTGCCAGTTTCTTCCATACGCAGCGAGACGTTGGTCAGCAGTTCTTTATCGAGGCGCTCGCGCAGATTGCGCGAAGTGACATACGTGCCTTCACGGCCGCAGAACGGAGAAGTGTTGATGGTGAAGAGCATCGCAATCGTTGGCTCGTCGATGACGATGGGCGGCAACGGTGCGGGATTTTCGGCACTGGTGATGGTCTCGCCAATAGTGATGCCTTCAACGCCCGCAACCGCAATGATGTCGCCAAGAGAAGTTTCGGTGATGTCGGTGCGCTTGAGGCCGGAGAAACTAAACAGCTTGGTGATTTTCGTTTTGTGAAACGATCCGTCGCGCTTGGCGATGGCTACATCTTCGCCAGTCTTCATGGTCCCGGAAAAAACGCGGGCTATAGCGAGACGGCCCAGGTAGTCGCTGTAATCAAGATTCGCGACCAATATCTGCAGCGGCCCATCCTTATCGCCTTGCGGCGCAGGAATCGTATCGACAATCGCCTCAAATAGCGGCCGCAGATCTTCGCCGTGCGCTCCCTGATGCACGGCGGCGGTTCCTGCCTTCGCGTTCGTATAAAGGACGGGAAAATCTAGCTGGTCTTCCTTGGCATCGAGGTCGATAAAGAGGTCATAGACCTCATTCAGCACCTCCTGCGGACGCGCATCGGGCCGGTCGATCTTATTAATGACCAGAATCGGCTTCAGATTCGCCTCGAGAGCTTTGCTGAGCACGTAACGAGTCTGCGGTAGCGGGCCTTCACTGGCATCGACGAGCAGCATGACGCCATCGACCATCTTAAGAGCGCGCTCAACCTCGCCGCCGAAATCGGAGTGCCCAGGCGTGTCGACGATATTGATCTTGGTTCCGGCGTAAAACACGGCGGTGTTCTTGGCGAGGATCGTGATGCCGCGCTCGCGCTCGAGGTCGTTCGAGTCCATAACGCGTTCGGCGACGGTCTCGTTGTCGCGGAAGGTGCCGCTCTGGCGAAGCATGGCGTCAACCAGCGTGGTCTTGCCGTGATCCACGTGGGCGATGATGGCGATATTGCGAATACTCGGATTCAGATCGACAACTCCTCAGGCCGCTAATTAAGCCTAACTACTACTTTACTATGTCGGATGGATTCTCAGGTTGCTTGAGGCTCGCGTCGCCAAGCCTGCAGCATTACCTTGTAGACTGAACTGGCCGCAAATCTCATGCGTCCGATCGACAATTCGCGCTGCGTTTCGCGCCTCCGCCCATATCTCTTCTTCATTCTCATTAGCATCGTCTTCGCGTTGCGCATTTACTGCTCCGCACAACAGCCAGACAAACAGTCTTCTTCACTGCCCGACGCTCCGAAACCAAGCGCGCCTGCGGGCTTCTTCGCTCGCTGGGCTGACTTTTACCGCCAGGATTGGTCTCCGCCGAATCCTTCGACTGCATCATCATCATCACCAACTCCAGCGCGTCGCGGCCTTCCATCGCCGCTCGATTCGCCGCCGTTTCCGAACTCTGACTGGTCTTATGGCGGATCGCCTGTGATTGGCGAGCCTGACACGAACAGTTATCCGCTGATGACGGCGATCAACGGAGCGCGCAGCCGCACGAAGCTGTATGGATGGGTTGAGCCGACGCTCAACTTCAGCACATCAACCAACAGCAATGCGCCTGAGGCGAACGATGTTTACTCCAACCGCTTCGAGCTGAATCAGTTTGTGCTTTATGCCGAGCGCTTGCCGGATTCGGTGCAACGCGATCATGCCGATTGGGGCTATCATCTCACCGCGCTTTATGGGACCGATTATCGCTTCACCACCGCGAAAGGCTACGGAGCTGACCAATTGCTCGACGATCATCATCAGTACGGTTTCGATCCAACGCTCGAATATCTCGACATCTACATTCCACAGGTTGCGCAGGGAATGAATCTCAGGCTTGGCCGATTTATCTCTGTTCCTGGGATCGAGGCGCAACTGGCGCCGAATAATTACATCTTCAGCCACTCGCTGCTCTATGCGATCGACCCGTTTACCGACACAGGATTGATCGCGACGTTGAAAGCGAGCGATCAATGGCTGATGCAATTGGGAATTACCGCTGGACACGATGTTGCTCCTTGGGCTGCTGACGCGAAGCCTTCGGCAACGGCTTGCCTGAGCTATATGGCCAAGTCGGCGAATGACAATCTTTACGCTTGCGCGAATGGAATCAATGATGCCAGGTACGCTTATAACAATCTGCAACAGTTCGACGCGACCTGGTATCACAAGTTCTCGAAGACCCTTCACATGGCGACGGAGAGTTGGTATATGTATGAGCGCGATGTGCCTGCGATCGCCGGCACGATCAAGCCCGAACTGGGCGCGAACGGTGCTTACTGTTTGACGGGAGAAGAGCGTTGCACCGCTCTTGAATATGCGGTGGTGAACTTTTTGCAGAAGGAACTTTCCGCGCACAACTTCTTATCTTTTCGCAGCGATTTTCTTGACGATAAGAAAGGTCAGCGCACTGGCTACGCAACGAAATATTCAGAGAACACGATCATGTGGTGCCATTGGTGGGGCTCGACGGTACAGTTGCGTCCGGAGCTGCGCTTTGAGCGCGCGTGGGATCGGAAGGCCTATGACAACGGCCGACGGCAGAATCAGCTCACGGCGGCGAGCGATCTGATCTTTCACTTTTGAACAAGACCTTTCTTGCAGAGTATCTCTGCCAGTTACTTCAGCTCAGTGATGATTGCGTGCTGCTTCCCACGTATCAGCGTCTCGGTGTGCACGCGGTCACGAAGGTTGAACTTTACCATGCCGAACTGGTACGAATTCACCGTATCCTTCCCGTCCGGAGTCGTCGATTTTAAGTCACCATCCTCGAGGTACATCACCACAACATCTTTATCGTGGAAGTGCATCGGAGTGGCCACACCCGGCGTCCAGGTGTAATCCCACACAATGACGCGCGCGTTCTCCAGAATTTTCTTCGAACCGGGCCGCGGAAACGCCAGCGGATAGCCGCTAGTATTCGCAATTGGAGCAACGGGATGATCCTTCAGATCGATGACAATCGATCGTCCAGCGATCTTCGAACCGGACACCTTCGCTCCGGAAACCTCCGGCGGCGTGTTCCTGGGCACAAACGACGCGGCGCCAGACAATGACACAAGCACGGCGTCAAGCGGCCGCGCCGTTGGAGGTTCGGCCACATCCCAAACGGCAACGCGGTCATTGTCGATCACAGGCTTTGGCGCGGCTAGCGAGACCGCTTGCAGGACTATCGTCAAGAGCAGCAGGATGCGAATCATAGAAACCACCTTGGACTATGAACTGTAACGAAATATATGACGCAAATAAACCGGAGGCGCCTACTGCCTTTCAAGCCTAGCTGCGCCCAGCAGTTTCGACCAGCTCAGCACCGATTTCGGGAGTCACTTCCGCGCGCGTTCGCAGGCGATACCAGACGACTATCGTTAGCAGCGAAAACATGAAGATGATGGTGGAGATGGCGTTGATTTCTGGGGTGATGCCTCGGCGGAGGCGTCCCCAGATTTCTAGCGGGAGGGTGTTGTCGCGGCCGATGAGGAAAAAGCTTACGGCGATTTCGTCCATGGAGAGTGTAAAAATCAGGAGCGCCGCTCCGATGATCGAGAGCTTCAGGTTAGGGACGGTGATGCGCCAGAAGGTTTGCCAGTAAGTCGCTCCCAAGTCGAGCGAGGCTTCTTCCTGGGCACGGTTTAGTTTTTGCAGTCCGGCGAAGACTTTCGTGGTAGCTACGGAGATTAGTGCGGTGCCATGGCCTAGGATTATGGTTAGCAGGCTTAGTTTTACTTCGGCAACTCGGAAGAGCATTAGTAGAGATAGTCCGGTAATGATGCCGGGGAGGATTAGTGGCAGTAAGACCAAGCGGCGAAATAGGGCTTTGCCAGGGAAGTTGGCGCGATCTACGGCTAGCGCAGCCGGGATTCCGAAGAGCAGGGCTATCAGCATCGCGGCTGCAGCTACTAGCAGGCTGTTGAGGACTGAATCCCAGATGGGAGCGTCGCTGAATAGGATGCGATACCAGCTGAGAGTCAGGTTGCGCGGAGGGAAGCCGCCTACGCCTTGTCCGTTGAAGGAATAGAGGATGAGGATGGCGATGGGGAGATAGAGGAAGGCGAAGACTAGTAAAGCGTGAAAGGCTAGCCAGCGCGAGGTTTTTATCGACGAACTTGAAGAAGACGTGCTCACGAGAAACTCCACTTCTTTTCCAGGCGCTCAGAGAAAAAGATCAGGGCTAGAACCAGCACTAACATACAAAGCGAGATGGCGGCGCCTAGGGGCCAGTTATAGGCCGCTCCGAAGAGACTTACTACTATGTTGGAGATCATGATGCCGCTCGGGCCACCTAGTAAGAGCGGGGCGAGGAAATCTCCGAGGCTCAGGACGAAGGCGAAGGTTGCTCCGGCTAAGACTCCGGGGATGGAGAGCGGAAAGATTACTCGCCAGAAAGTTTGTTGAGGCGTGGCTCCTAAGTCGTGCGAGGCTTCGACTAGGTTACGCGGAATGTGCTCTAGCGACGCGTAGATTGGTAAGAAGGTGAATGGAGTATAGATGTGCGTCAATGTCAGGACTACGGCGAACGGGCTGTAGAGCAGGAAGTCTAGCGGGTGGCTCGTCAGATGCACATATTGCAGCAGCGTGTTCATGACTCCGTCGGTGCCAAGGATTGTCTTCCAGGCGTAGGCGCGGACCAAGTAACTTACCCAGAGCGGGATGATTACCAGTTGATAGTAGAGATCTTTTCGAGAACCAGCATGGAGGGACAGGAAGTATGCCAACGGATAGCCTAATAACATGGAGAAGAAGGTAACGCGAGCGGCAATCCACATGGAGCGAAGCAGCGTTTGCCAGTAGACGGGCTTGGTTAGAAGCTCGTGGTAGTTGTTCAGGCTCCATGTGTGGATGATGATTCCAGATTCTGAGACTGACCAGAAGCTGTAGCAGAACATCAGCAGATAAGGAACGAGGAGAAATGCGGCTACCCAAATCAGCGGCGGGACGGTTATGGCGGCGCGGTAGGCGCGGGAGAACATTAGCGCCGCTCCTCATTCTTATTATCGGAGTCGCGGACTGGGATGGCATCGGCGGCGGAAAATTCGAACTCCAGCGGAGCTTTGGAATTGGGGAGATCGTGGCTGGCAATGCGGATGGTTAGGATGAGTCCGCCGTCGGATTCGACGTGGAGCAAGTCGGTGGCGCCGTGGAAGGCTTGATCGCGAAGTGTGGCGCGAAAACGGATATTTGAAAGAGGGTTGGCAGAACCGATTGCGGGCGGCGCAATCCTCGCTAGCCGAATGCATTCTGGACGCAGCGAAAAGAGAGCGGATCCATCGGGCAGGGAAGTCGGCCACACGAGCCGATCGCACATCGCCGTGCCTTGGCGAACATCGGCGTACAACAGATTCGTGTGTCCGATGAATTGCGCCGTGTAAGAGGTTGCGGGACGATGGTAGATTTCGCGGGGGCTGGCGACCTGCTCCAGTTCGCCGCTGCGCAGTAGCGCGATGCGATCGGACATAACCATTGCTTCTTCCTGATCATGGGTGACGAAGATGAAGGTGATGCCGACTTCGCGCTGCAGGGCTTTGAGTTCGACTTGCATCTCGCGGCGCAGGTTGGCGTCGAGCGCGGAGAGTGGTTCGTCGAGGAGCAGCAAGCGCGGGCGGTTGACGAGCGCGCGGGCGAGTGCGATGCGTTGCTGTTGGCCGCCGCTGATTTTTGAGGGCTTCGATTTGGCGAAGGTGGACATTTTTACTTTCGCCAGTGCCTCGGCGACGCGCGATTTGATTTCTTCGGCCGGACGTTTCGCGACTTGTAATCCGTAGCCGACGTTTTGTTCGACGGTCATGTGAGGGAAGAGTGCGTAGTGTTGGAAGACGGTGTTGACGCGGCGGCGATAGGGAGGCTGGGTGTCGAGGCGTTCGCCTTGCATCCAGACTTCTCCGGAGGTCGGTTGTTCGAAGCCGGCGAGAATTCTTAGGAGCGTGGTTTTTCCTGAGCCGCTTTCGCCCAGGATGGTTAAGAATTCGCCTTCGGCGATTTCGAGCGAAATGTCGCGGAGCACGATGTTTTTGCCAAAGTGCTTCGCTACGGAGCGGATGGACAGGAGCGAGGTGGAGTCTGGCTTACTTTTGTCCGTGAACCCCGCTTCTGTCGTGGTTGCCATAGCTATCGTTTTGCGTTGCTAACCTTATCGCGGGCGAGGGCGCCCGCTCCACACAGGCAACAGCTGGCTACTGCGTGGCTTTTACTTCGTTCCAGATTTCGTTGTATTTGGCTCGGCGCGGAACATTCTGCCAGAAATATAGGCGCTTCTGGTAATTGTCTACGTCGTCGAGGTGGAGACTCTTTATTTCATCGGGAGTCATATATTGTGCAGCGCGAGGATTTGCCGGAGTGTATCCAGTTACGTCAGTGACTTTTTTCTGCGTCTGCGCCTGGATCATGAATTCGAGAAAGTTGTACGCCAGATCTTTGTTCTCGCTGCCAGCGGTGATCATCAGGTGATCGATCCAGCCGGTGGTATTTTCTTTGGGAATCGTTTCACCCACCGGGAAATTGCTTTTGCGCAGTTGATTGGTCATGAGGGGCCAGCCCATGGCGATTACTACTTCGTGATTTTGAAACAAGTTAGTAAGTTCTCCTCCGGTGGACCATAGCTTGCGAATGTTCGGCTTAAGTTCGATCAGCTTTTTCTTGATGGCTTCGAGCTCCTCGTCGGTCAAGTTATAGAGATGAGCGGGATCGGGCTTGTCATAGCCGAGCACCTGCGCGGCCATATAGATAGTCGAGAGATCGTCCCACACCGAGACTTTTCCTTTCAGCTTCGGATCCCACATTACGTTCCAGCTATCGGGAGGCTGAGGGAATGCGGTAGTGTCGTAGATCATCGGGTCGGGCCCCCACACGAAGGGCACGCCGTAGACATCGCCTTTTACGCGGACCAGCGGCAGAGAAGTGAGTTGCGGCGAGAGCTGGTTGTAGCTGGGAAGCTTGCCGAGATCGAGCGGCGCGGCGAGGCCGGAGGTCGCGATCATGGTGGCGACGTCGCTTGAGGGAGAGATTATGTCGTAGTTACCGGCGCTGCCGCCGCGGAGTTTAGCAACTAACTCGTCGCTCGATCCCATGTAGGAGGCGGAAACTTTGCAGTGGTTCGCCTCTTCGAAGGCGTGGACATAAGAAGGATCGGCGTAGCCCTCCCAGACTAGAAGGTTGAGGGTGGGAGTTTTTTTCGCGCAGGAGGCGCAGAAAATGGCGAGCAACGCGCACCAGAGGGAACAAGTCGATTTGCGGAGCATGCAGATCCTCAGCGGCTAAAGCCGCGTTCAAAGCACTGACTTATCGCAGCGCTGAAGCGCTGCGCCACCCAAAATCTCTCGCAGAACGCCGGTACTAAGCGCCAAATCTCCCTAGAAAGTCGGCGGCGTGTTGACCCATAGAAGGCAGGTCTCGCTGCGGCCGGGATTCGTCCAACGATGAGGCGTGGCGCTTTCAAAATAAAAACTGTCGCCGCGCTTCAGATGGTACTCTTCGCCGTCAAGAGCGATCTTCAATTCGCCGCGTAACACGAATAAGAATTCCTCGCCTTCGTGGGCATAGGATTCACCGCTTCCGGCGTGAGGCTTGATGCGAAAAAGATGTGGCTCCATCACCTTGTTGCCCCAGGCGAGCAATTCCATACGCACGCCGGGGCCGGCTTCGAGCACCTTGCGTTTGGGAGGGCGCACCAATCGGGTATTCAATTCCGTCGCATCGAAAAAATCAAGGATGTTAGTACGGTAGTAGCGTGCTAGCCTGCGCAGTGCGCCCACGGAGGCGCTCATCTGGGAGCGTTCGAGGGCGCTGAGAAAGCCGACGGAAATTCCGGCGGCTGCGGCGACTTCGGCGAGACCGACTTTACGTTGTATGCGTAAGCGGCGCAGGCGTGGGCCAATCGATGAGATGCCGCTGGGGGCAGCCGGTTTGATCGCACCTTCGCGCTTCAGCATCTGCACGATGGCGGCGGCGTTAAGTCCGCGGAACTTGCGCAGGTAGCGCGCTTTTTTCAGCAGGCGAACGTCGTCGTTGGTGTAAAGACGATAACGGCTCTCGGTGCGGTGCGGGCGAGTGAGACCGAGAGCTTCCCAGCCGCGGATGGCCGACGGAGAAATCCCCACTAAGCGGGCTACGTCGCCGATTTTTAGATAAACTTGCGCTTCGTCCGGCATATTTCTGAAACGAGTTCCCAATGTGGATGCTGGTCGCGCCGCGGGAGCTTTTCCGCTTGACAGGAAGCGGCAAAGTCTCTAACCTTGCGCGATTATAGCAAGGTTTGTTTTGCACGCAAGCTGATTCGGATCTGACAAAATCGCCCCCAGATTTGGAGGATACCTTCCATGTCATCGTCGAAAGAATTATCAAAAGCTTCCCGCATTTTTTACTGGCTGATCTCTTTGAGTTCGATCCTCAGCTTGTTACTGGTCTGCTCGATGATGATGTCGGCGCAGGGTACTGGCGGACGTATTCTTGGGCGCGTCTCCGACTCCAGCGGAGCGGTGCTGGCCGGAGTTAAGGTCACGCTCACTAATGAGGCCACCGGCGTGAGCAGCGAGACTACCGCCAACGCCAATGGCGAATACAACTTCCCGCAAGTCGCGGTGGGCACTTACCGGATGCAATTCGATCTGGCGGGTTTCAAGACGAGCATCGAACGCGGTATAAATGTTGATCTCAACCAGATCGTAACCATTAATTCTGTTTTGCAGGTCGGCACAACCAAAGAGACAGTTGAAGTGTCCTCGGAAGAGCCGTTGGTTGACACCACCAGTACGCAGCTGGGCGCAGTCATGGACGCGCGGCAGGTTTCGACTTTGCCGCTCAATACTCGCGATACTTATCAGCTTCTGCAATTGCAGCCGGGAGTGATGTCGACTGTTGGTTCCAGTAACACTCTCATTTACGGGAGCGACTCCCCTGGCGCGGTGTCGGTGAACGGCGGTCGTGGACGATCTAATAATTTCAGCGTAAATGGAGGCGATGCGAACGACCTCTTCGCGAATTTGCCGACGGTTCAGCCATCGCCTGACAGCATTGCGGAATTCCGAGTTTTGACCAACACTTTCGACGCGGAATATGGGCGCAACTCGGGCTCGGTTGTGAATGTGGTGACCAAGTCAGGGACAAATCAGTGGCATGGAAATCTCTTCGAGTTTTTCCGCAACAAAGTGCTCAACGCCAATGATTACTGCCTTACGGCGGCGGAAGGGCTTGCTTGCGAGAAACCGCAGTTCAATCAAAACCAGTTTGGCGGGACGTTCGGCGGCCCCATCGTAAAGAACCGCACGTTCTTCTTTGCCAGCTACGAAGGGCGGCGCATTCGGCAAGGCATCGTTTCGCCCGCCGTCACCGTCCCCAGTTCGCAGGAAACTCCATCTCCAACTAATTTGGTGAATGGGCAGATTGTTTCGGATTTCACAGATGTAAATCCAGCGGGCACTCCGTTTACTGGTGTATTAAACAACTCGGCTCTACTGACGAGCAGACCTGGTTGTCAAGCGGCCAACTACTTGGTTAACGGTCCTACCGCGACAATTCAAGATGGAGCGCCGTACGGGTTCATCCCTGGGAACCCGAACCTACTTCCGCCTGTCTTCCCGACTAGTCAGATCCCGCTTGCTTGCATGGATCCCACGGCGGTCGACCTTCTTCAGTTCGTTCCTATTCCACCGAACGACGGCTCTTTAATTAGTACCGTTCCAACGGAGCCCATACGTGGAGATCAAGTTACGGCGCGAGTTGACCATCGCCTGAATGACAAGCAAAACCTTACCTTCTATTACTATTTCAATGATGATCGCACGCACAATCCGTTTGCCAACTTTGAATTAGCTGGCGCCGATCTTCCCGGGTTTGGAGATATCGTAGCGGAACGATTCCAGATGTGGAACATCAGTCACAACTGGACGATCAACAACAACACGGTCAATGAATTTCGTTTTAACTACAATCGCGAGGGTCAGGAGACATTTCAGCACCCGGCAAACACCGAGCTGGTGCAGAATTCCTGCCCGCCGCCTCCCTCGTGGCTAACGGCCAGCGTGCCCTGTTTTTACGGAGATAATTCGACGGATCCACTCGGCAGCCAGTTCGGGATACATCCGTTTCTTAACGCAAACCGCGAGGGACTTCCTTTCATTTCTATCTCGGGAGGGTTTTCCCTTGGAAATGATTGGGAGGGAGAGCTTCCTCAAGCGGGGAATTCTTTCCAATGGGCAGATAGTTTGACCAAGATCAAGGGTAATCATACTTTCAAGTTTGGCGCGGATATTCGCCGGCAGCAATTTAACCAATTTTATTACTACAACGTAAATGGGGAATTCAGCTACTTTGGCGGCGGACCGAACGACACCGGCGCCGCTAATCTGTACCCTAATTTTCTGTTGGGTCTTCCCGATACATTCGGAGAAGGCTCGGCTCAAAACGAAGAGATCCGCAACGTCGGAGTATATGTATACGCGGAGGACAGCTGGAAGGTGAAGCCGAATCTCACGTTGAATTATGGGCTGCGATGGGAGCTAAACACTCCCTTGGCGGATAAGGCGCAGCACGTTGAGACTTTTCGACCCGGCCAGTCGTCTACGATCTACCCTTGTGGCGGCCCTAACACCGATTGCACGTCGCAAGACGCAATAGGGCTGGTTGTTCCGGGTGATCCCGGTGTACCAGCGGGCATGACTACAACCTATTACAAAGCCTTCGCTCCCCGGATTGGTGTTGCATGGAGTCCGGGCGGTTCGGGTAAGACCAGCATTCGTGCTGGGTGGGGACTGTTCTATAACCCGATTGAGGAACTGGTGCTGGCGCAATTCGGTGCCGAGCCTCCCTTTGGAGGGAGCACGACGGTTTCCGAGACACAATTTAACCTGCCTTTTCTCGGTCAGGATGGAGCCACCACTTATCTGAATCCGTTTAACGGAGTTATAACTCCCCATCGCGGGGCGCCTCAGAATTGGGCACTATACGAGCCGATCGATCTGTATGGCGATTTTCAGCCACATTTGCGGTCGCAGTATACGGCGCAATACAACCTAACCATTCAGCGAATTGGCTCGAGACTTGAAGATGGAAGTTGGGTATGTAGGATCGCAGGGACACCGCTTGCTGGCTACCCATGATATCAACTATTCCAACCCCCAGACTTGCCTGGATATCGACAGTATCGCCACGGCGAACCCAGGGAACGTGATTGCGGGACCCACCGGTGGACCGACGACCTGTGCCCAGTTCACGGAAGATGCTCCATTTCTTGTCACAGTTCCCAGCGGATTCACCAGTTCTGCGGGTGGAGGCTTCCATCTGCCCAATGGCACGGTGGTAGCGGGGACGGGACAAACGCTTCAATTCGTAGGTTTGCGTCGCTATTCGTCGCCGCAGTGTGATCCGTTGACCGGGAACGGCTGCCCCCCTAATGGGGTGCCGGTTTTTACCGGAATTTTTGCGCAGGATACGATTGCCGGATCGGGCTATAACTCTTTGCAAGCTTCGTTGGATAAACGATTTGCCCGTGGACTCCAATTTACCGCGGCCTACACCTACAGCAAGTCCATTGACGAGGCGTCCAGCTTTGAGGGGATATTGAATCCATTGCCGGGCGCCCATAACTATGCGCGTTCGCTCTTCGACGCACGCCACCGCTTTGTCGTTAGTTATGAATGGGAGTTACCGATAAGAAAATACAATGGTCTTGCCGGGAAGTTAGTCGATGGGTGGTCCGTGTCAGGTATTACCACTTATCAGACGGGTTTTCCGATTCGTATTACATCCTCGTCTGACAATGAGTTGATGAATAGCTTCGACTTCGAGTTACCCGGCGAACCCAACCAGGTCGGGCCGTTTCACTGGCAAAGGCCACAAAGCAATGGCAACTATTATTTTAATAACTCCCTTAGTCAAACGTCGATTTTCAGCGAGGCCAACGTCTTCGGTTACATTGGCAGCGCACCGCGCACGATCTGTTGCGGACCGGGAATCAGCGAGACCGACATTGCCGTCGTAAAGCTCCTTCCGCTTGGTGAACGGACGCACGTCGAATTTCGAGGAGAATTGTTTAATCTCTTCAATCATACGCAGTTCTATAATCCGGACGGGAACAGCACCGACGGCGCTCAGTTTGGCCAAGTCACCCAAGTAAAAGACCCGCGCCTGGCGCAGTTTGCCTTAAAGTTGTACTTCTAGTGCGAAAGAGGAGCGGCAAAGAATAAAATAAAATTGTAGAAACCCGGGCGGTTTCGGTCGTCCGGGCCTAATCTAATGGCCTACCTGGCCTGAGCATATTGGAGAATCACGATGTACCCCGCATTGCAAAAAGAGCTCGACACGTTCGCGCGACGTACTCCGAAGTCTGCTGAAGCGCATAAGAAGAACCTGAAGCGTCTGCCGTTGGGCGTGGCTAGTAATTACCGCGCCTATGATCCTTACCCGATTTTTGTTGCGGAGGCTTCGGGCAGCAAGTTCCGCGATCTCGATGGTAACGAATATCTGGACCACAATTTATGTTTTGGCACGCTGATGGCGGGGCACTCGCATCCGGCGGTGATCAAGGCGGTTGAAGGGCGCCTGCACAAGGGCACGGCTTATGGCATGCCGCACAACATGGAGTGGGAGTTGGCAGAGGAGATCTGCACGCGGTTTCCGGTGGAGATGTGCCGCTTCGGTAATAGTGGGACGGAAGCGACCATGCATACGATTCGCCTGGCGCGGGCGGCTACGGGACGCGACAAGATTATTAAGTTTGAAGGCGGCTATCACGGACTGCACGATGCGGCACTGGTCAGCGTGAAACCGCATCCTCCGGCTGATGATTTCGGCGATATTAAGAATCCGAAGGCTGTGTCGGGCGGGGCGGGCGTGCCGAAGGCGAGTCTGGATAACGTGAAGGTCGCCACTTTCAATGATCTGGAGACGGTGGAGCGGCGGTTCCGCGAGAATCCGAATGAGATCGCGGCGGTGATTCTCGAACCGATCATGATGAACGTTGGGCTGTGCATGCCGCAGAAGGGATTTCTCGAAGGACTGCGCGAGCTTTGCGATAAGAACGGTGCGCTGTTGATTTTTGACGAAGTCAAGACGGGCGCGAAGCTCGGCTGGGGTGGTGCTTCAGAATATTTTGGCGTGACGCCGGATATGATTTGCCTAGCCAAATCCATCGGCGGAGGATTCCCGTTAGCCGCTTTCGGTGCGCGTAAGAAGGTGATGAACTTGATCGCCGAGCACAAAGTATTTCACGGCGGTACTTATAACACGAATCCGATCTCGATGGCTGCGGGGTTGGCGACATTCCGCGAGGTACTTACTCGTGCTAACTACGCACATGTGGACAAACTAAGTCACAAGTTAGTGGACGGTTACAGGAAAGTCATCGCCAAGGTAGGGTTGCAGGGTTACATTGCGAGCGCTGGGGCGAATGGCGTGCTGATGTTATATCCCAAGGAAATTCGGAATTATCGCGATTGGCTGGCGATTGATATCGATCTGTGGCGGCATTACTGGTTTGGTATGGTGAATCGCGGCGTAATGTGCCAACCCTATTGGTGGGACGAGCAATGGACGATTTCCGTGCAACATACGGAGGCGGATATCGACCTGCATCTGGCGGCTTTTGGCGACATCGCCAGGTGGCTGGCGGCGGCGCAGCATGAGCGCCTGGGCGCGGTAGTGGCGCACTAAGTCAGATCCGGCCATCTCGCCATCGGGTGATTGAAAAACTGATCACTCGATGCGCGAGCAACCGATTTGTGCAACCTGAATTACGCAAGCTGGATAATGCCTACAACCGAAGACAATCAGCCGCACTTAAAGCGGGTTCTAGGGCGTTTTGACCTGGTGTTGCTGTTTGTCGTTGCCGTATTCAATCTCAACGTCGTTCCTAGCATTGCGGCCAACGGCGGAGTGACAGTATGGTTATGGTTGATCTCTCTGCTCTTGTTTTTCTGGCCACAGGGAATCGCGGTGATTGAACTTGCGCATCGCTACCCTGGCGAAGGCGGCGTTTATTTGTGGGCAAAAGAAGTGTTTGGCGACTTCCACGGATTTCTCTCTGGATGGTGTTACTGGACGAATAACATGCTCTATATACCGACAGTAATGCTGTACTTTGTCGGAGTAACTGTGTTTGCCATGGGCCCGCGGCATGCCGGACTTGCCGATAATAAAAAGTTCGCCCTGGCTGCTTCGGTGTCGTTGCTGGTGCTGTTGACGGTGGTAAACATTGTTGGACTAGGAGTCGGTAAGTGGCTCAACAATGCGGGTGCGATAGGAACATTTGTTGCGGCGGCGGTTTTGATCGGTCTCGGAGTTACGATTTGGCTGCGCTTTGGCACGACCGTCGCAGCTGCGGATTTCCGAATTCCGGCGGACCCCAGGTTTGTGCTGAACTCGTTCGGCGTAATTTGCTTTGGCTTAGTCGGGCTCGAGCTCGCTTCGGTGATGGGCGACGAGATCCGAGATCCTCAGAAGACTCTGCCGGGCGCGGTGGTGTGGGGCGGTGTTATTTCCGGATTGCTTTATATCGGAGCGACACTCACGTTGCTGATTGCAGTAGGCAAGAATGATATCAGTGTGCTACAGGGGATTGTGCAAGCGGTTAGTCATATGGCCACAAGAGTTGGAGTGGCATGGGTCATAACTCCGTTCGCTTTGATGCTGAGTCTGTCGATTGCGGGCATTGGCTCGGCATGGATGGGAGGATCAGCGCGCATACCGTTTGTCGCTGGTCTTGATTCTTACATGCCGGCGTGGCTCGGTAAGGTCCATCCACGATATAGGACTCCTTATGCGGCGCTTATCGTGCAAGGGATCGTCTCGCTTGTGTTGATCATCATCAATTTCTATGCCTCGGGCGGCGTGCAGGAGGCTTTCCAGACCATGTTATCGTTGGCGGTTGTTCTGCAATTGGTGCCATTTCTCTATGTGTTTGCAGCGCTGCTGAAGTTTGCGTTCGGCGACAATTTGTCCGGCGGACGCTACCGCCGCGCCACTCTGATTGTGTCTGGGTTCTGCGGCTTTGTGACCACGGCGCTGGGAATCGCGCTGGCGTTCTTTCCCGCCAAACAGATTACCTCGGTGTGGAAGTATGAAGCAAAGATGTTCGGCTTTACATTGTTCTTTCTGCTGCTGGCCGCGTTTTTCTTTTTTGTTTATGGACGACTGAAAGAACCACAGGCAGCCCTAGTAGAATAGAGATAATTTGTGGAGGAGTTATGCCCGGTGGAGTTAAAACCGACGTCAAGACTTATTCGATGCTGATCAATGGCGATTGGATCGCGAGTAAGTCGGCCAAAACATTTCCTGTGTACGATCCGTCGACCGAAGAGGTCATTGCCCAGGTTCCCGACGCGAATGCGGACGATGTGAACCGCGCGGTTGCGGCTGCCAAGGCCGCATTCGAGGAAGGGCCGTGGGCGAGCACAACAGCGCAAGAGCGGGGGCGTGTTCTGTTTCGATTAGCCGACAAAGTACGGCAGAACATGAGTATGCTCGCCGAACTGGAATGCCGTAACTCAGGAAAGCCGATCGTGGAGGCCGAGTATGACATTAATGACGTCGCGACCTGCTTTGAATACTACGGCGGGCTGGCCACGAAGGTCGTGGGCTATGTGAATCCTGTTCCCGACAATGCAATGAGCCTCTCGCTAAAAGAACCGATGGGCGTTGCCGGTCAGATTATTCCGTGGAATTATCCCCTGATGATGGCCGCGTGGAAGTTGGCTCCCGCGCTGGCGGCGGGTTGTACTTGTGTGCTGAAGCCAGCCGAGCAGACGCCGCTCACCGCGCTCGAACTGGCGAAGTGGTTGGATGAAGTTGGCCTGCCCAAAGGCGTGGTGAACGTGATCACGGGCTTCGGCGAAAGCTGCGGCTCGCCTCTGGTCAAGCATCCGGACGTAAACAAAATTGCCTTCACGGGATCGGCCGCAGTCGGCAAGATCATTGTGAAAGAGGCAGCGGATACCGTGAAACGCGTGACACTGGAACTGGGAGGTAAGTCGCCTAACATTTTTTTTGCGGACGCTGACTTCGAGGCCGCCATCGATGGAGCGTTATTTGGGGTATTCATTAATCAGGGCGAAGTGTGTTCTGCGGGTAGCCGCATTTTGGTGCAAAAAACGATTTACAGTAAGTTTGTGGAAGCTATGGCCGAGAAGGCTAAGAAAATTAAGATCGGGCCTCCTCTTGAGCGCGAAACAAAGATGGGATCGCTAGTTTCGAAAGAGCAATATGACCGGGTGTGCGACTATGTGGAGATCGGCAAGAAGGAGGCCAAGCTAGCTTCTGGTGGCGGGCGTCCAGAGAAGTTAGCCAAGGGCTACTATGTGCAACCAACCATCTTCTATGACGTCGATAACAATGCCCGAATCGCACGCGAGGAGATATTTGGCCCGGTTGCGGCAGTGATTCCGTTCGATGGTGAGAAAGACGCGCTCAAGATTGCGAACGATACGCCTTACGGACTGGCGGCTGCTGTGTGGACACGCGATATTTTCAAGGCCATGCGTGCGGTGAAGGCGTTGCGCGCGGGCATTGTTTGGGTCAATCACATGCAACCGACTTACGTTGAGGCGCCGTGGGGCGGTTATAAACAGTCAGGCTTTGGGCGTGAGTTAGGACCGTGGGGGATAGAAGAGTATCTCGAGACGAAGCAGGTATATATCAACCTAAATGAAGCGCCGATTGGCTGGTACTGAGAAACAGTTGCCAGTTACCAGTGCTCACTTGCCAGTAGAGGGCGCCAAAACAAGAATGAGATTGATTTATGTCGAGTATTCAATTGCGCACATCTATTCCGGGACCGCGCTCGCAAGCGTTGATGAAGCGTCGCGATGCAGCGGTCGTTCGAGGGGTGTTTCACGCTACGCCGGTGTTCGTTGCCAAGGCAGAAGGGGCGGTAGTCGAGGATGTTGATGGCAATCGGCTGATTGATTTTGCCGGCGGTATAGGTTGTCTGAACACGGGACATCGCGCACCGACTGTGGTGGACGCTATCCGACGCCAGTTGGATCGTTTCCTGCACACGAGCTTCAATGTGCTCCCCTATGAGAGTTATATAGCTGTCTGCGAAAAGTTAAATGCATTGGTCCCGGGTAAAGGTCCTAAGAAGACCATCCTTGTGAACACGGGCGCTGAAGCTGTGGAAAATGCGATCAAGATCGCGCGCTGTTATACGAAACGGTCCGCGATTATCAGCTTTGAAGATGCGTTTCATGGCCGTACTTACATGGCGATGGCGGCGACCAGTAAGACGTATCCTTACAAAGCTGGTTTCGAGCCGTTCCCGGCTGAGGTCTATCGTATTCCTTATGCCTATTGTTTTCGCTGTTCTTACTCGATGAGTTATCCGTCTTGCGATGTGTATTGTGCGCGGCACATTGAAGATACTTTCAAACGGGTGGTTGCGGCTGAGTCGGTGGCGGCAGTGATTGTCGAGCCGATTCTGGGCGAGGGTGGGTTTGTAACACCGCCTGCGGAGTTCTATCCGACGCTTAGCGCGATTTGCCGCGAACATGGAATTGTGCTCATTGCCGATGAAGTGCAAACCGGGTTTGCGCGCACGGGGGCAATGTTTGCATGCGAGCGCCTAGGGCTGGAGCCCGACCTGGTCACGATGGCGAAATCGCTTACTGGTGGACTGCCTATGGGGGCAGTGACGGGACGCGCCGAAATTATGGATGCTCCCGGCGTCGGCCAGTTGGGCGGAACGTTTGCGGGAAATCCAGCTGCTTGCGAAGCGTCGTTGGCCGTTCTCGACGTTATCGAGAAAGAAAATCTTTGTGCGCGCGCGAACGTGCTGGGCGAACGATTTCGAAAACGCGCGGCAAAGTGGCAGGCGCGGTGGGAACTCGTCGGAGATGTTCGTGGCCTTGGCGCGATGCAGGCGCTGGAACTTGTGCGGTCGAAGGCAACGCGCGAACCCGCAGATACAGAGACGACTCGAGTCTCACAATATTGTTACGAGCATGGATTGATAACCATCACGGCTGGGTCCTACAGTAACGTGATTCGGTTGCTGGTGCCGCTGGTGATTGCGGACTCGCAAATCAATGAGGGGATGGACGTGCTTGAATCTGCGCTGGCGCACGTTGCTGAGAAGAAAGATGTGTTGACCGGACAGTTTGCTTAGGATGGTGTCCTGCGCTGTCCGTAGATAAGTTTGGCAGGCTTTTAAATCCTATGACTATGTCAACCGAAGTTGCCGCGATGACCGGCCAGGAGATCGTCGATCTCACTAAGAAGCACACATTGTTTGAGTGGTCGGCACAATCGAAGGTCGATCCAATTCCGGTAGCGCGGGCGAAGGGAATTTATTTCTGGACGCCGGAAGGGAAGCGCTTCATCGATTTCAACAGCCAGTTGATGTCGGTAAACATTGGACACGGCGATGAGCGCGTGATTCGAGCGATCGCGGAGCAGGCATCGGTATTGGTGTATGCCAATCCGTTTATGGCCACGGAACCGCGGGCGCGACTGGGAGCTAAGTTGGCGGAGGTTGCGCCGGGCGATATTGATACATTCTTTTTTACGAATGGCGGCGCTGAAGCGAATGAGAACGCGATCAAGATTGCCCGCTTCTTTACCGGAAGGCACAAGATTATCGCGCGTTATCGCTCTTATCATGGAGCTACGGCGGGGGCAATTAGCCTCACTGGCGATCCTCGGAGATGGGCGGTGGAGCCGGGAATGCCGGGTGTGGTGCGCGTGCTTGACCCGTATCACGGCATCGAACGCGGATGGGAGTCGGCTGACACCGCACTGTCGACAATCGAGGAAATTGTTCAACTGGAAGGTCCGCACACGATTGGCGCTTTCATACTCGAGCCGGTGACCGGGACGAATGGCATTCTTGTGCCGCCGGATGGATATTTGGAAGGCGTGCGAAAACTGTGTGACAAGTATGGAATTCTGATGATTGCCGACGAGGTTATGTCGGGTTTTGGCCGCACCGGAGAATGGTTCGCGGTCGATCATTGGAAGGTTGTTCCTGACTTACTCTGCATGGCTAAGGGACTTACGTCGAGTTATTTGCCTTTGGGTGCGGTTGGGATGCGGCAGCATATTGCCCGGCACTTCGATGACAAAGTCTTCTATGGCGGACTTACTTACAATAGTCATCCGATGGGATGCGCAGCGGCGCTGGCCACTGTTCGCGTTTACGAGGAAGACCACTTGATTGAGAATTCGCGGAAGCTGGGCGAGATCATGAAGGCGCTGGGCGCGGAGTTGCAGGCGAAACATCCGTCGGTAGGCGCGGTGCGGTCGATTGGATTGTTCGGCATTGTTGAATTAATTCGTAATCGCTCGACGCGGGAGCCGATGGCGCCGTTCAACGGTACTTCCGACGAAATGGTTGCGCTTGGCAAATTTTTCCGGGAGAATGGGCTCTATACGTTCGTTCGCTGGAATACTTTTTTCACCAATCCTCCGCTGTGTATCAACGAGCAACAACTGCGCGAGGCGTTTGCGATTATTGACCGTGGGCTGGAGATTACGGATCAAGCTGTGAAGTAGAAGCTATCGAGTTATTTTTGGACGAATAACACCTGGAACTCTTCGCGCAGTTGATAACCGCTCGTCTTACTCTTCATCATGGCGGCAGCCAAGTTGAGAATTCGCTTGGCTGCTTGTTCTGCCGTAACTCCGCGAACGTGAATATTCGAGATTAGATTGCGACGGGCATCGGTGTGAGTTGCTCTTGGCCGATATGCCATGTACGCTGAAAGACTCTCGGCGGTTGCTAACCCTGGGCGTTCGCCGATGAGTAGCACTACAACTTGCGGATTGAGTAACTCGCCAATTTCGTTGATAATGCTGACTCGGCAGTAACGGATTTCAAATATCTGGCCGATGCTCCAGCCGCGGACTGTCGCGCCCTCGGTTAAGAGTGGCAACAGTGGCGGAACTTGGACGGCGACGGCGGTTACTGAAAGGCCATCGCCGATCACAATCTGCAAATCGTTTCCGGTTGTGCAGTGCCTGTTTATTTCCTCGCGAGATGCTTTACTGAGATGTCGACCCAGGTCCGGGCGAAGTAGATATTCGTCTTTGGTCGCTGCTTGCGAGCTAACCTGAAACAGATTCCAGTTGCGGACGAAATCGGCGCCTAGAGTAGTGACTAGGTCTAACTCCGTGCGCACGGCATCGCGAGCGGCGGCATGGGCTTCGCGCAGTTCCAGTTGAGTATTGGTTCGGTAGGCGGCTCCACTGCGACCGGCTAACAGGCGTGCCGGAGTTTTCGCGCGCACTTTCTTTAGGATCTCGGACACGCCGAAGTCGGACAAATCGCGGGTGGCGAGTTGGTCATCTTCCAAGGCCATTCAGAGCGCTTTCTCCAGCGATGCCTCCAAACCATGCATCAGTTGGCGTCTCGCGGACGGGTCAAGAGACGCCAATTCCGTGCCACGATAGATTCCCGTGTTCTGCAACCAAGCGAGAAACTCTGGGGCGGGACGAAGATTGAAGAGACGCCTCGCGGCCAATGCGTCGTGATAACTGGTGGATTGATAGTTGAGCATCACGTCGTCAGAGCAGGGAACGCCCATGAAGTAGTTACAACCGGCTGCGCTTAGAAGTAAAAGCAAGTTATCGGCTGAGTTCTGGTCGGCGGCGGCGTGATTGGTGTAACAGACGTCGCATCCCATAGGCAGCCCCAGCAGCTTACCCATGAAATGATCTTCGAGTCCGGCGCGGATAATTTGGCGTTCGTCGTATAAATACTCGGGGCCGATGAAGCCGACCACACTATTAACTAGGAAGGGGTCGAAGGCGCGTGCTACTCCGTAGGCGCGCGCTTCGAGTGTGAGTTGATCGACTCCGTTATGCGCCTCGGCGGAGAGGGCGCTACCCTGGCCGGTTTCGAAGTACATGACCTGGTCGCCTGCCCAGCGGACATTTCGTTGGCGATGGTGCTCTTGAACTTGATCACGACCCTCGCGGAGCATGTTTAGAGTGATTCCAAAGCTGCGATTAGCCGCCTCTGTGCCGGCTACGGATTGGAAGAGAAGATCGACTGGGGAACCGCGATTTAAGGCCGCCAACTGCGTGGTGATATGGGCGAGGCAACAGGTCTGCGTGGGAATTTCGTAGGCGTCGATCAGGCGATTGAGGGCCGCTAGAATCGCGCTGACTGTTTCGACCGAATCTGTGGCGGGATTCACTCCGATGACAGCGTCTCCGCAGCCGTAGAGCAAACCCTCGAAGGCGGCTAGGAGAATTCCGCCGATGTCGTCGGCAGGATGATTGGGTTGGGCGCGGATGCCGAGCACTCCACGCTCGCCCAGGGTATTGCGGCAGCGGGTGACGTTGCGAATTTTGGCAGCGGCTAGAACCAGATCCTTGTTGCTCATCAATTTGGCTACTGCGGCGGCGATTTCGGGGATGATCGCTTTTTGCAGCGAATGCAGTTGCGTCTCTGTGGTGCCGTCGTCTAGTAGGAACTCTCGAAATTCGCCGACGGTCATGCTCGCGATGGAGCGGAAGGCTTGCTGACCGTGGATGTCGAGGATGAGGCGGGTGACATCATCTTCTTCGGGATCGATCAGCGGGCGTCGGACAATTTCGTCGAGCGTCAGGTCGGCGAGTTTGCGTTTTGCGGCTACTCGCTCGCGTTCCGAGCGCGCTGCGATGCCGGCTAGTTGGTCGCCAGATTTCTCTTCGTTAGCTTTGGCAAAGAGCTCACGGAGATCGGAGAAGTCGAAGCGCTCGATCATGGTGCACACGGAGCAGCGACACTATGTTACCGAAAAACGCGCAGGTGACGTGCGATAGTTTGTCTGGATTTAATCGGTTGGTGGTTTGTCGTTTAGCGCCAGCTGCGCTGTTGGCTGTCGGCGGCGGAAACCACCAATGGTTCGTGGTGCGATTTTGCTGCGTGATCGTTGATGGCGGTGGCGGCCTGGGTGCGGAGGTTGCCGGCTTTGGCATCGAAATCCAGCGTGCTGACGCTGTGGGTGCAGCGCGTGCAGTTGAACTTCATGCCGCCTTTGATGCGCTCGATTCGGTAGGCCTTCACTGACTGGATTGTATCCTTGCGCGCCGGGAACGGAAACGTAACGGTGGGAACGAAGGTAACCTAGGCGAACCGGTGGATTTACGTAGCTGCAGGCGGTCGCCGAGCTTTGCTCGGCATGGGCCCTTCGACTTCCCCCTCGGCTTCGCTCGGGGCTTCGGCGAAGGCAGGGCAGGCTCCCGAGGGCGGCCGTACCTACGTGAGTCTGGTTAGTTGAGAACGCCGTCCGCGCAACGTTTACTTTGCCAGGCGGTTGTATTTTTTTAGCACTTCGCGGAGACGGTCGTGCGGCAGCGCGTAGACAGTGTAGTCGTTGATGCCGGTCATGGTTTCGGCGGCGACCATGGCATTGACTACCGCTTCTTCCGTGGCCTGAACCGTGGCTAAGAAAATCGGATTGATTTTTTGGTTGGGCAGCATTTTCAGGTCGCGCACTCCGGTCGCATCGGCTGCTCCGGGATTGGCGGTGGAGAAGGCGATGAAGATGTCGCCGGAACCGTCGCCGGAAAAGCTGCCATCGCGGCCGAGGCCAAGTGCAGCACGACGGGCGACTCGCTTCAGTTGCGTGGGAAGCAGCGGAGCGTCGGTGGCGATCACGATGATGATCGATCCGATGTCTTCGTCGCGCACCATGTGGTCGGTAATTTCCTGGCCGACGGGAACTCCGGCTATCCGCAACTGGCTACGCCTGCCGTAATTGCATTGCACGAGGACGCCAACGGTGTAGCCTCCGAGGCGGGCGGGAAGGACGCGCGACGAGGTGCCGATGCCGCCTTTGAATTCGTTGCAGATCATGCCGGTGCCGCCGCCAACATTGCCTTCTTCGACGGGGCCGCCGTGAGCGGTGTCGAGAGCATGGAAGGCGTGCTCGGGCTTTACGTGAAATCCATTCATGTCGTTCAGGTCGTCATCGGCGGTTTCAGCGACGACCGGCAGGGACCAGGAATAGCCTTCACTGTCGGGCGGAGCTTTCTTGATGCGCCACGCAATGACGGCGTCGCGGACAACGCCGACGCTGTGCGTGTTGGTGATCATGACCGGGCCTTCGAGAAAGCCGGAGTCTTCGAGCCAGGTGGTGCCGGTCATTTCTCCGTTGCCGTTGAGCGTGAACCAGGCGCCGAAGACGGGATCGAGCGAATCTTTGCCGCGGGGGAGGACGGCCGTGACGCCGGTGCGGACGGGACCTTCTCCGACTTTGAGTTTGCCGCTGCCGGAGATTAGCGTGGTGTGGCCTACTTCGACTCCCTTGACGTCGGTGATGGCGTTGTAGACGCCGGGAGTGCCGTCGAAGGGGACGCCGAGATCGCGGGCTCGCGGCTTGGCTTGGGCGACGGCTAGATTGGCGGCAACCATAAATGCAGCGATGAACGGAAGGATTCGAGATTGCATCATAGTAGGGTTCGTTCGTCGGGATTGAGCGCCGGCGGGACAGTATAAAGCATGGAGCGTTGATTTAGAATCCTGCTAGGAAATAACGAGGAGATGACATGGAGAACTGGAAACGAGCGGTGATTGCGGGATCGGCGGGAACCGCGGCGATGTTGGCGCTGAAGGGAAGACGTCCGGCGGCGATACTGGTGGGCAGCGTGGGATTAGCGGTGCTGGCGTCGGAGTATCCGGATCAGTTTGTGCGGATTCGCGAAGAGCTGCCTTCGTATGTACGGCAGGGCACGCGGTTTCTGGATCTGGCGATGAAGATCGGGAGCAAGATTGAGGAGTTGATGGAACGGCGCGCGGCGCGGGCGTTTGAGGAGTTGGGAGAGTTTTAGAAGGCGCTTCTCGCTGTTCGTCGTTCGCTCTTCGCAATGGCGGTCTAGCGACATCCAACAGCGAACAGCGAACGACGAATAGCGAACGGCGAGCTATTCGATCCCTAGTTGCTTGCGGGCGTCGGGGCTTAGACGTTCGGGGGTCCATGCGGGTTCCCAGATCACGTTGACGTTGGCGTTGCGGACGCCGGGAAGTTGCTCGACGCGGGATTTGACTTGGGCGCTGATGTTAACGTGTTCGGGGCAGCCCTGGGCGGTGAGGGTCATATCGACGGTGACGTCCTGCTGGCCCTCGGGTAGGTCGTCGAAACGGATGTCATAGATCAGGCCTAGGTCGACGATGTTGACGGGGATTTCGGGATCGTAGCATTGCTTGAGTGCGTTTAGAACGTCATCTTGGGCTATTGGCATAATTCCTCTTTGAGTGGCGGAGTGATACTTACGTTTAGTTTATCTGATTGCTGGTGCGAACTTCATCTGCACAGGCGACCGCCGCGAAAGCTTTACCACTAAGGGCACGAAGTTACACTAGGGAAAAAGCTCGCTAACGAAACCCTGGCGACGTTTCAAGGACTCAAAACTCATGGCGTTGGATTCGGAGTTTCAGAAGAAGCTGCAGATTTTTTTGGTTGCGGCGATTGTGCTGGCGGGTGGACGCGCGGCTTATGTCGTGTATGAGCGGCACGAGGCGATGAAAGAGGATGCTAGGCCTAAGCAGGAAGGCTTGCTCAAGGCCGACTATTACGTTTCGCCTAAGAAGCTGCATCCTTATGATCTGCGGTCGGCGCATCAGTTGACTGAGCAGCCCGTGTGGGCGAGGTTCGGCTATCAGCTTACTTACTATCCCTATGATCGCGAGCGCCGGAAGACGGATTTTGCGCACGAGGCAGGGACGTTATTGCCTTTGCAGAAGCTGGCGATACAGGATGTGGTGACGGATGTTTCTCCGCAGGCTCCGGGAATGAAGCAGGTAATGGCGGTGTTTTCGCTGGATGGGAAAGGTTATGCGGTTCCGATTGGAGCGGAGCAGGGCGGCGATTTTAGGATTCGTTCGGATGATATGTTTTTCATTGAAGATCCGCACGAGCTTTATAAGCACTGGCCGGCGGAGGTTTGGCAGAAGATTGACGCTCATGAGGTGCAGGCGGGGATGAGCGAATTGCAGGCTAGCTTCGCGATTGGGATGGGGATTCCTACGGGGCCGGGGGATTATGGGGCGCGGACTTTGCAGTATCCGAACGGAGGGAAGCCGGTGACGATTGATTTTCAGAATGACAAGGCGGTGGAGATTAAGGCGGGGACGTAGAGATAGGCGCCAGAAACAAAATGCATAGGTCCTTCGCTCTCGCTCAGGATGACAAACTTGTTTTGGGATGAGAGTGTGCAACAGCTGACAATCGCGCTCTCACGTATTCGACGACTTCTGGCGTGAGGTAAGTGGGTGGTTGGATCGTGAAGGTGGGGCGGTTGATTACGGGTTTGAGCGAGACTCTTTCCCAGGCTGGAGTCGTTGAGGTTTTGACGGAGTGCAGCAGGACGGCGTCGGCGCGGTCCAGGAAAGTTTGGGCCGAAGTCTTGAAGTCGGCGGTTTGCGGATCCAGGACGGTCAGATAGAGATCGGGTTTTAGGAAGCGTAGGATGCTGTTGGATTCGATGATGACGTTTTGCGCGGCTTCGAGAATTTTGCGGACGCGGGGCATGGCTTCGGCGAGGCGCCCTTGCTCGGTGCGCACCCACCAGGAGTGATCGGCTCCAGCGGCGAGGAAGCGCGAGGTGTCGGAGTCGCCGCTACGATCTTTTTCTTCTGACACAGCCCAGGAATGATCGGAGGTCGCGCAGTCGCAGGCTTCGCCATTGGCGGAACAGACGCCGTGTCCGTATTGCGTGATTTTTAGGGCGGTCCAGCGGTAGGCGGGCAGGGCGGCGATGAGGCCGGCTACTACGCTGGTCTTGCCTATGCTGCGGGTGTGGCCGCCGATGACGATTGTTGGCATAGTGAGGCGGCATTTAGCAATTAGTAGTTAGCTTTTAGCTAAACCCAAACCTTCTTGTACTTAGCGTTCTTTCTTTGCTGCGCGCGATAGGAACGCCAATTCTTTAAGATACTCCCGAATCGGGCGCGCGGGAGTGCCCCAGAAAACTACTCCTTTGCCGCGTATTACTTTCTTGGTGGGGATGCCGCTTTGTGCGCCGAGGATCGCTCCCGCTTTGATGCGGACGTGATCGGCTATGCCTACCTGGCCTCCGATGATTACGTTGTCTTCGACTACCGCGCTGCCGGAGAGGCCGGTTTGCGCGGCGATTACTACATCTTCGCCAATCTGGACGTTGTGACCGACGTGAACTAGGTTGTCGATTTTTGTGCCGCGGCGGATGCGGGTTTCGTCTAGCGCGCCTCGATCGATGGTGGAATTGGCTCCGATTTCTACGTCGTCTTCGATCACGAGCCGTCCGATTTGGGGAAATTGTTCGTAGCGTCCGGTTGCGGAATCGCGGACGTAGCCGAAGCCTTCGCTGCCTAGCACCGCTCCGGCTTGGACGATGACGCGGTCGCCTAGAGTTGTGCCAGGGTAGATGGTGACGTTGGCGTCGATACGGCAGTGGGCGCCGATGGTTGCTTTGTCTCCGATTACCGAGCCCGCACCGATCTTTGATTCATCTCCGATCTCTACTTGCTCACCTAGGATTGCGCGGGGGCCGATGGCTACGTTTTTGCCGATCTTTGCGGATGCGGGAACGATGGCCGCGGCATGGGTTACGCGAATCTTTTCGCGATCGCGCAGCAGCTTTGCGGCTCGTGCGAAGGTTAGGCGGGACTGAGTGGAGATTAGGATGGGCTTCTGCGCTGCGTCTGTGGCGGCCGCGAATTGTCCGGCGATTACGGCGGCTGCGGGTGAGCTGAGCGCGGCGTCTAGGTGCTTTGCGTCTTCTACGAAGACAAGACTTTCGCTGGTTGCGGATTGCAGGCTGGAGACAGTAGTTATGGTGATCGAGCCGTCTCCGATAAGACGGCAGCCGAGTTTATCGGCTAGATCGCGCAGGGTTTGCTTCATGGCTGTCTATTGTCGCTTTCCTGTCGGGTATGCACAACGTCCGAGAAGCGGACAAGAATGTCCGCTCCACACGATCACACAAGCTAGTACAACAGCGGTTGGCCGGGCGGGCGGGTCTTCCAGCGGCGGTGGACCCACAGCCATTGGTCGGGATATTGGCGGATGATTTTTTCTATTGCTTTCGTGAATTTGGCTGTGTTGGCTACTATGTCGGACTCGTTGTCGGCCGTGCGAATTAATTCTATGGCGGGCTCGAAGCGCAGGATGTATTTTCGCAGCTTCGCGTCCCACACGGTGAAACCGGGGACCACGGCGGCGTCGGTGCGAAGGGCTATACGGGCGAGACCGCTGGCGGTGCAGGCGGGGATGCCGAAGAAATCCACAAAGACGCCTTGCGGCGGAGTCATGTTGGTGTCCATGAGGATGCCGACGGTTTCGCCGGCGCGCATCGCTCCCAGCAGGCCGCGGACGAAATCGTCTTTATCAACGGTGCGGTTGCCATGCATGGTGCGGTAGCCCTGGATGAGCCGGTCGATGTAGGGATTGTCGAGCGAGCGCATGACGATCGACAGCGGATGGCCTTGAAGGGAATGAGCGAAGGCGGAGAGTTCCCAGGCTCCGATATGCCCGGTGAGGAAGAGGACGCCTTTGCCGCGGGCGTAGGCGCGCTCGAAGTTTTCGAATCCGTCGTAGACGATGGTGCGGGAAACATTCTCGCGGGTGTAGCGCGGGAAGAGGCAGACTTCGGCGAGCTGGCGGCCGAGGGAGACGAATTCGCCGCGTAGCAGGCGGCGCCGTTCGGAGTCGGGCATTTCGGGGAAGGCGAGAGTAAGGTTGCGCAGGCCTACGCGGCGGAGGCGACCGTGGAATGCGTAGACGGTCAAGCCGAGCGTGATGCCTATGGCGCGCGCCACGGGACGCGGTAGCAGGCCGAGGCCTTTGATAAAGGGCCAGACTAGCGCGTACTCTAGGCGTTCTCGCACGGGGAGTCAGTACCCAGTACCCGGTACCCAGCCTTAACCTCTAAAAAATTGAGGAAAAGAAAAAGCACTGGGTACAGCGTACTGACAACTGAAGACTTATTTTGCGGCTTCCTGGGCCCACTTGGCTAGGCTGCTCAGGAATGGGTACGAATCTTTGGGAGCATCGACTTCTCCCTTAAGCGAGGTTTTGAAGGGGACCATGTGGCCGTAGAAATCGCGGGTGCTGTCTTTATCCTGCTTGATGACGGCGCCGGAGAGTTCGAGGCCGGCGAAGAGGCCGCGCGAGCGCGAGTAGGTGAGAACCTCGGCGCGCATCTTCCAATCGGTATCGGCGGAGGCGTGGCGTCCGACGGGGCCGGCGGCTGCGCTGGCATCGCCGCCCAGCTTGAATTTGCTGGAGAGCAGGTCATCCATTCCGTGCTTGTTCATGATCAGCATGACGACATCGGTCGCCTGACCGCCGATCTGGAGGCCGAAACTGCCGCCGCCTATGGTGAAGAAGGCGGGCGCGCTCCAACCCTTGGGAGTGCGGCAACTGGCAACGCCTTTGCCGTAGCGGCCGCCTACGACGAATCCTCCGTTGAGCATGGAGGGAACGACGGCGACACATTCAGCCGAGCCGAGAACTTCTTCGGGGATGCGCTGGTCGGGAGCGGCTTGGATTTCATCGAGCACGGTGCCGGCGGCCTGGACGCGGCCGGAGGCTTTGGTGTCGGCTGTGGGGGCGTCGTCAGCGGAGAGAATCGGGGTCAGGAAACAAACGAGCAGCAGCAGAACGAGGGACTTTCGCATCATGCCTCACTTGGAAGTATGGAATTTATTGTCTATTGTCTATGATTCTATTCGATGCGGGGGGTGAGGAGGGGGATAGCCGGGAGTGGCTAGGGTGAGTCGGGCGGGCAGTTCATCTTCATTGCTGTCCGACAGAAGAGCTTGAACCACGGGGAGCACAGAGGAACACAGGGGAAATCTAAATGCGAAGCGTTGTTTGGGCGGAATAGGCGGTTGGGAGTGTGGTGGGCAAAAAAATGCGGGGCTGAAATCGGCGACCCTAATCTCCGTCTCCAGCCCCGTCTCCCAGGTTCTGTGGTAGGTGAGGCGAGTATGAGGCAGGTCGAAAAAAGGGACAAGATTACCGAGGTCACTGTACCTTGGTAACCGAGAAGATGGTTGGATCGTTCCCACTTAGAATAGGGTTCGTGCGAAGGGCCTGGTTGCGAGGTTATGCCATTCGGAGGCTCAGTCGGCGGGCGTGTTTACTGGTTAGTACCGGTACCCCCTTCCCGGTAAATATCCCTACAGAACAAGGTGTACTATTCGGGCCGTGACAGGGCAGTTGGCAGGCAGAGTGCAGTTTGGTCGGGAGGACATGTTTGCCCGTCTCTCCTCACTGAACTGCGGTAACTTGGCTCTAGAGGCCCTTTACAAATAGGCTTCCAACAGAGTACAAGTGACGGGCTTCCCCTAAAGACCCGTCTATGGCAGAACGAAAAGAAAAATCCCAACTGGTAGGTGATTTTCTCCGCGAGGCGGCAGTTCTCGTGGCAGTGACGTGGCCGTTGGAGGATGCTCTTGCGCACGAAAATAAAATTAACTTGAATGTGCTGCTGTTCGCCATTTTGATAGGCGGATTGCTGCTGTATTTGGGAATCATCCTAGAGGGGAGGGATGCGCTGTGACGATGACGACGCTTCAAGCCTGGATCGTGACCGCGATTTTTTTCTTCTGCGTTTTTTGTGTTGGGAAATATTTACAGATGAAGGAAAAGCAGGATCGGATGGTTAAGGAGGTAGAGACCCGACTCGATGCTCCGCGCTCCGAACGTCGAAGTGGAAGGGATAGACGGCAATCTGCTTCGCCCTCTCCAGCGAATGCGCTAGCCCAACGTAGATAAGCTTTTCACTGATGCCCATTTTCTAGGGCTAGTCGCTGCGTTCCCGAAGAAAATCGTTCAGGAACATTCTCCATCCCTTAATTTGCTGGTACGGTCCCCAGAAGTCCCCATGAGAAGAAAGAAGAAAATACTGTTTAGTGGCATCGTCTAGGTGGACATCGAGAACGTTAACCGCAAGGAATCTTGATTCGATAGAAGAGTCGAAATATTGTTCTGCAATTTCTCCCACTCTCCTCTTGATCCGCTCCATGTCTGCGGCAAGTTGGATGACATTGCTGAAATCGTAAGCCCCGAGTTCACACCGAGAAAGCTCCACTAAAACTCGCCCCAATTCCTCCCTGCCCTTTTTCCGCCGATAATCGATCCGGTACGTGACCCACACCGCGACGACCACCATCGCGATTGCGATGCCGAATAGGGCATACGCAATATAGAAGTGTTGGATGGTTGCTAGGAATGATCCGATTGCCGTTAACACCGTCGCCACTCCAAGGAAGAGCGTTTGTTTCATCCGCATTGCACGCGGACGACTCCTGCGGTATAGTCCGACTCAGGGAGTCGTCCCACGTCTCCTTTCGAAATATGTCCACTCGCCCCGAGACTCCGGTCAAGATGAATCGGGGCGAGCCGATTTTTACCAAGCAAGACTTCTCTACGCTTTTGACACTGGCTTGTGAGACGCCATCTCACCCACCCGTTGCAAAATCGAAGAGAAAACCAAGTTCCCGGAATCGCGGCGGTTATACCGGAACGAATACTCGTCAAGGTAGCTCTGTAAATATTTCGCGCTGACCGAGTGGTACACGCCGCCAATTCCGCGTTTCACTAGCGACCAAAATCCTTCAATCGTGTTCGTGTGAACTTCGCCCGCAACATAGACCTGTTGCGAGTGATTGATGCGCTTGTGCTGATAGCCCATGTTCGGCAGCGCGTTGTAGGAGGGGAACTCGTCCGTAAAAACAGTGCTCTCAGGCAGGACGTATTTTTTCACGAGTACGCCTGTGGCTTCCATCGTCAACTCTTGGCAGACCCGCGCCACGATGCGGCCCTTGCGCTCCACGATCCCAGTCACCATCGTTTTCTTCGCCAGATCGCCCTTGAGTAAGCGCCCGGAATCGTTCTTGCGCCGTCCGCCGTGGTACATCTCGTCCATCTCGACGCCGGGAGTGCCAGCGCCGCCAAGCTGCAATTCTTCCCGCATCAGCTTGCGAATCTGGTTAAACATACGCCATGCCGTCTTGTAGGTCACTCCGGTTTCACGCTGAATCTGCTTTGCCGAAATGCCACAGCGGGTACTCCCGATCAGGTACATGGCGTGGAACCAAGTTCGCAGCGAGGTGCTAGACTTTTCAAAGATGGTTCCAGCTAGCGGGTAGATATGATTACCGCACGTCTCGCAAGCGTAAGCCGTCCGACCCCTAACGCGGTAGTGCTTGCGGGGCTTATCGCACTTCTGGCACTCCGTGATCCCGCCGGGGAAGCGTTGCTCCTTGATCTGCTCTAGGCAGGCATCGTCGGTCGGAAAGTCTTGGTCGAATTGTTTGAAGGTGTAGCGGAGTTCAACGGGGATACTCTGGCGCGGTTTCATGGCAAAAACAGTATGCCCTTTGTTCTCCTTGTAGTCAAGGGATATTTACCCCCCTTCCCCCTCGGTATCTAGAATCATCGAGTTAGCGGGAATTTTTGGGCTCGGTCTTTGAATCTTAAGGACTTATATCAAAGTATTGCGGAATAAGGAGTTACTCCGATTCGGAGTCGGCAAGGCGGATCGATCACGTTTATCTTCGGTTGTCAAAGAGCACTGAAGATGATTTTGGGTGGCTTCGAGGTCCGTTTTTTAGCGGGTGGCAGTCCTCGGCACTGTCCCAATCAGGAGGCTATTTTCGCAGGCGGAGAGTTCTGCGTCTGTGATGGTGCTCACCGGCTGGGTGTGATGAAAAGTCCCAAGGGTGGACTGGCCGGTGGAATCCCACTTCTCGAACAGCGCGAGAAGTGGGGCACGCTCGGCGGAGACGTGAGTCGTCGGCCCTCGCCCTCTCTTTCGGTAGTTGGTGAGATCGCGATTTAACGCCAACTACCGATTGGAGCCTTCTTTGAGCCGCGTGCTACGATTCCATCGTGTTCAATCTCGGCAATCCGAAAACAGGTGGCGACTGGATCGTCCATATTGCGGGAGCAATTGTTGCAATATTCCTTGTGTGGTGGATG
>Ga0182024_10000570_pt1 | contig 95387 bp, 90 predicted proteins | sample P32metaG_FD_120480 | JGI IMG/M metagenome (GOLD analysis project Ga0182024, IMG submission 120480) | Permafrost microbial communities from Stordalen Mire, Sweden - P3-2 metaG (Illumina Assembly) | ecosystem: Environmental > Terrestrial > Soil > Wetlands > Permafrost | place: Sweden: Stordalen... | reverse complement strand
GCTTCGTACGAAACGAGCGATGCGACCGCGCGCGGAACCATGTGCCAGGCGGAGAAAACCAGCCGCTTTGTCACGCTGGCCAATTCCGGAGCGGCGTATGGCCCCTCCAGGGCGTAGTAGCTGAGGGACGGCGGCATCCACAGCAGCCGCCACAGTCCACGATCCACAGTCTCAGAGAGCAGCTCGCGCAGGCGCGCATTCGCAGGTTCAACGGGCTGGTAGGCGCGCGCGCGCTCCAGATCGAGGAATGTCTCGGGGAACTTTCTTACGAAGCCCACCATCTTGTCTTTTTCTGGCGCGTCCCTGAAGGCCTGCTTCAAAGCGTAGCTATCCATGAAATTAAACAGGTAGGGTGCAGATTTCCAATATTCGACGACATCACCCTGCTCAACCGCGTCGGCAATACTCTGTGCGCCCAAGAATGCGCGAACATCGACGGCGTGGAGCGAGGCGTCGGCGGGCGGCGCATCCAGAAGCATTCCGCCACGCAGGTTCGAGGACGCGAGGCGCTCCGTGCGCGCCATGACCCGGCACAGACGCTGCTGGAGCGCTGTTTTCGCCGTGCGCAATCGCGTCAGCCCGTCGGGCGTCATCACGGCAGGCAGAGCAGCGCGATATTCCGCCAATATCTCTTTGCAGCCAGCCGCATCGCTGTTTTCCAGAAAGCGCAGCAATGCGAGAAAGTCCCCGTAGTGATCGTCATCGACCTCATGATGGAGACTCAGACTCTTATACGGCGTAGCCGAGAGCAGAAGAACGCGGGCACCCTGCCCCGCTTCCGAATCGAACAGGTCGCGCGCCAGTTCTCCCGCTTCCGATTCCTGTTCGAGGAGATGTTTGAAGCGCTGAAACTCATCCAGGATGATTAGATCCGGCTTTAACGTCGAGAGGCAGACGCGGGCCAGCAACCGTCTCAGCTCGCCGATCCACCGCGTCCGCAGCTTGGGCGCGTCTCGCGGGACTATGGAGTTGCTCCGGCAGAAAATGCCGCGCAGCTCGTCGAAGCGCGTGCGCAAATCGGGCTCCCCGGCGGCTATGTCTTCCCGCACCTGCTTCTCCAGGGCGGAAACAAACTCATCGGCAATCTGCTCATTGAGTTTGTCGAAATCAAACGTGTGTAACCCTCGCCTGAAGGGATCTATCCCCGCATAATCCCGCATCACGTAAAGCGAAGCACGGGACCCGCTGATTCCCCACGCGCGATCCAGCAGCCAATAAAGCAGAACCCGTTCATCCACGCGCCCGCCGCCGCCGGTCTGCTCAAAAGAAGTTGCGGGCGTCAATGCTACGAAGTTGACGCGATGGCGCCGGAGATCATGCATCTGCAGCGGCAGCAACGTGAGCCGCGTTGCCTGCGCCGCATCCTCGCACCCCGGAATCTTCAGACGGTCTATGTTCTGACGCGCGATGTCGGCATTGGAGCAAATGTAGATCACATCAATGCGGCGCTCTTCATCGCGAGACACTTCATTCCAAAGGTGGTCAATTGTTCGCGCAATCACGCCGCGTGCGACAAGCGTCTTTCCCAGACCCACTTCATCGGCGACGAGAAACCGTCGCGTTGGGTCCGATCCGTAGAAGCGGTCAAAAACATAGTCCACCGTCAAGCGCTGAAAATCCTTCAGGCCGGCGAGAGCGGACGAGGTGTCGGGGCGCATGCTCATTTCGCCATGGCCTGCTGGGCGGCATCCCAAATGGGACCCCAGATTTTCTGAAAGTCGTCGCTGAGAAGCTCCGAGCTTTCCGGCTGCTTCCGGAGCACCGCTAACAGAGAGGCCACGCGTTCGAGTTGCGCTGGACCCCGATGCAGGGCACGCAGCATCGTTTCCAGCAGATTGGGACTTCGCTGCCCGCCTTCTGCACCGTCCCCCGGAGATGTGAGCAACCGACGGAGGTCTCCGGAAGAAGCAGCCGCTTCATCGCCGCTGGCAAGGAGGAAGAGGATATAGCGGAGCAATTGATCGCGGTTGTCGATCAGGGAACGGACAACACGATCCTGGCGGTCTTCCGGTGCGCCTTCAAGCGGAAGGTTCATGACGAAGACTGAGTTGCGTTCCGTCTCGCCGATTTTCGCGGTGACGGAAAAGGCAATTAGAGGCGTCAGGCCCAGGTACGAAAGCCGGGCAAACACGATTGATTTGGCGAGTGGCTCGCCCCGCTCCGCCTGCTGCGATATCGGCCATGCACGCATCTCGCACGACCCCTTTGGCCAACGTGGCGCGCTCTCCCATTCCAGCCTCATATCGAACAGGTCTTTTTCCTCAGTAGTTGTGACGAGCAGCCGGGGACCCGCCGCGGCTATTGCTCGCTTCACAGCCTGGAGCAGATCGTCGAGCTGCCGCGCCGTCGCGTCGGCCGGTACGGACGGCGTATTCACGTCGTATGCCTTGAGCAGGTCGGCAAAATTTGTTTCGCCTTTCACTTGCCGGAGGAACTGGTCCACCCCGAACCGGCTTTTCTTGCCCACCAGTTCGACCATGAACTCGACATTGTGTTGCAGGGCATGGGTAGTCGCATTGAACGAGCCGCTGAAGATGCTCGCGTCCCAGCCACGATCGATGACGAAGAGTTTCGCGTGCAGGCCGTCCAGCACTTCATCTTTTTCAGACGGGATTTCATCGTTGGATTCATCAGCAAGTTCGGGCGCCAGAAACCAGACGCTTTTGCAACGCTGCAAAGTCTCTTGAGGCAGTTCCTGCAGGCACTCGGCACGGGATACCAGATGCGTCTCGCCGGTGCGATCAAGAAAGTCACGCACAACCGGAGTTGAGATGAAAGGCGAAACGATCAATGCTTTATCTTGTCGCGAGCCGAAAGGCGCAACGGTTCTTCCGTCCAGCCCTGCGACCCAGAAGCGGCATTGGTTTTCATCGAAGCCTTCAGGCCAGGTGAACCGCACGCGTCGCAGTTCGTCCGCGACCTTCGCCACACCCTGACGACGCTCCCGCGGGACCGGGCGATGCCGACCAACGAGGCCTGGCAGCGCCGCTATGAAATCGGCGAGCGGGTGATTTGCCGCGATGGCATTCGAGCGGTCCGTGAGTTCGCCATCGAGAGCGACAACAGTGTCCCAGCAGCGATCGAACGTCAGGTTGCGACTGAGGCAAAGAACGCGATACCGAATCGCGCCGTCGTCGGCAATGAAGCGCAGCGCCCATACTTTTGGGTGAAAAACGCCATCCGCGTCGGGCGCTTTTACGTCGTAAACGCAGGGTTCCAGGAAAGTAACCAGCGGTGGATACTTGGCAGGCAATTTGATCTGCCCGCTCTGGCAGAAGATCGTGAATCGATCCCCATACCGCCGTAGTGCTTCCAGCAAGGCTAGTGGATCGGCAACCAGTTCGCCGTCTTCGTGCTCCCAGTCGAAGAAGGCGAACGAAAGCGGGAGCATCAGCGCACTGATAAGGTCGAGCGAATACGTGGTGCCAACGGCAACGTCGAGCTTGCAGCCTGCCGGCGGCCGGAGCAGTTCCAGCAAGTGCTGCCTCTCCTCCGGCCTAAGCATCGGCCGCCTCCAGACCGTCGAAAATGTCCCCTAGCAATCGCTGGCTTATAAACCACCTGAATTCCAGCTGCGCCGTGCCCGAATCGCCGGTCCACAGTTCCTGTGCGCGGGGATTGTCTATGCGGGCCAGGTTCTTTTTCAGGCGCCGCTCACGCTCACGAATCAACAAGCGGGCGGCCGGGGTATCGCACAACCGTGCAGCATTGCCTGCCAGGGCGAGATCCCACCACGAATTGATGAATTCGTATGTTGACGCTGTAATCCGTGGATTAACAGAGCGGACGAGTTCCCAGAAACGCTCCCTCTTCCATTGCGCCAGCGTGCGGGAGCGCGCAGACTGCGATTTAGCCCACTCTCCGAAATCTCGACGGTACTTGGCAACGCTATCGCTGCGGTGGGCCTGTTCGGCCAGAATCAAGTTGTAGAGGAGAGGCGCGCCGTGCATGACTTCAGAGAAATTCTGCGCGTGATCGAGCATTTCAGTTAATTTTGGTGGCAGTTCGGCGCAACGCGGGTGCTTCCACGCAAACGGCACATCGTCGTTGCGTCGCCGCTGCGCGACCAGCTCCGCAAGCAGCGAGCCAGAGCAGGCCGGGCTCAAGCGGATACGCTCAGCGAGATATTCGGCCTCGACTCGCGTCAGGCTCAAGGAGCACTCCCTGGGGAAATCGTCCGGCGGCGAAACCAGCCCAGCGTGCCAGTTCGATGAAATGAGATCATCGTGCTCCACGTCACGCTCCGGCCCGCGTCCGCCGTGCCGCGTGAGCTGCGCATAATACCGATCAAGGCTGCGGTGATACTGGACTTGTGCTCCCCTGAAGGACCGAATCCCCCATACACTGAGCCCTTGCCAATAAACGCTGCTAGGCAGTCGTTTCAGCGTAGTCTTCGCAACCTTGCCGATATTCCCATCATTGTCATCCGACCGCTCAATGGGCTCAACAAGGTTTAGCTCCGCCAGCCGCGCGCGCGCCGCTATCTCCGCCGATCTGACGTGCAGTCTTTCTAGTCTCTGATACGCCCACGGGACGAGAAGAAAGTAGCGCGCACGGGTCATGATCGTGCTCGTACCGGGGAAGAGCATGTCGGCGAAGGCGTCGCGCACCGAACCAATGCCGAGCTCGTCGCGCGTGTCGTGTTCTCTGAAGAAATCGACGACATCCAGCATCTTGCGACGCTCGCGCTCCGAGTAATCCAGCCAGACAAACGTCGACATCAATGCCCCTCGGTTGCCAGACGCAGGTCCTCATGCTCAAAGGCTGACGCCATGCGATCAATCTCGGTCTTGGTGAGACCGTGCCGTGCTGCCTCGTCGCGCCATTTCGAGACGACATTGCCGACCTGTTTTGCTATCTCGCGGGCTTTACCGTCTTCCAGTTCGAAATACCCCGCGACTTCCAGGGCCAGAGCGAGCGAGGCCGTGTTGTCATCCTCGTTGATCGCTGTGCTCAGGATGCGCGGCTTGATGTCTGTAGGCACGGGGTTCATGTCATAGGCCGGTGACAGGCGCCAGCCCTCCTGCCCCGCGTAGAGAAAGCCGTGATTGCGCAAATGGTCGTCGGTGTTGGAAATCAAAATATTGAACACCAGCCGCCGCCACAGCGCCTCCATGTCGGCTTTCGCCGCGGCCCCGTGCTGGCGCAGCGCGTCGACAATTTCCAGATAGCTTCGGCTTTCGTTGTCTTTCGATCCCAGCATGCTCATGGCGGAGAGGAAGGGAATGCGCCGTTCGCCGTCCCGGTCGAAGCGGCGCAGCAGAAGCACGGGTTTTTTGGATATGGTTTCGACGCGGCTCTCGGGCACTGCGATGCCGGCTTTCTGTGCCAGTGCCAGCGCCACCGCTTCCCAGACCACGGTCTTGATTTCATCGTCCTTGCGCGGAAACTTCGCGATCGCGAGGTGCCCGTCCTTCTCGATCACCGACGCCTTTGGGCGCGCGCCACCGAGCGACGATCCCGGCGCGAACAGCAGGCGCAGATCCTCCTCGGTATCCTTGTCCTCCATGACGTGTTCGGCCGCGGAAAGCAGTTCCGGCAGTTCAACCAGCGGCGGGATACGTTTGACGCCCTCCGGGCGCAGGAACGGCCCGCCTTCGCGTTCGGCAAAGCGCAGTGCGCCCTGGCGGGCTTCATCGTCCACCAGCAGCAGGAAGTCGATTTCCTGAAGTGTGCGCGGTGCGGTGCCCTCGCGCTCCGCGCGCCTTCGTTCCACGCGGCGCATCAGCGCCCGTCCCCACCGGTCCGGCGCCGAGTCGCCGATCGCGCCGAACATCGGCGTATCGGCCGGCGTGTGGAACGGGCCGGGACCAACTTGCAGGGCCGGTTCCAGGGAGAATCGCGCGGGATTTTCCTGCCAGGCTTTGTCGTATTCGAAGGTCGCGCTTTCCTTGTTCTTGCGCACATGGGCCCACAGCCGCCCCATCAGGTGGGGAACGCCGTCGAGATCCACGTACACAAAGGTTTCTTTGTCCATCACTTGTCTTTCGTGCGTTTCTGTTTGCCCGCCCCGCGAATGCGCTGCGGCAGATTTTCCTCTTCGAGCTGCAGGCCCACCGGGTCGTTCTTCGGAGCAGCGAGGTCGCCCAGCCGGTCAGCCATCCCCAGCACATAAAGGACGGTGGCGTAGCTTGCGATTGAAACGCTCGGATCGCCCCGCTCCACCCTGATGAATGTCGGCTTGCTGATGGAGGCCCGCTCCGCCGCGATCGCCATGGGGATGCGCCGCCGCCGCCGCGCATCCTTGATATCGTGGCCGAGCTTGCGTAAAGCGCGTGAAACGGGGATGGGCAGCTTCAACACGGTTCGATCTCCCTCATAGTTAAGGTAAACGATAGTTGACCATAAAAATCATAAGGTAAACTATAAGATACCTTAAGTCAAGTTAGACCTTTGGGCGTGTCCGGCGTTCCGCCGGCCGGGCCTTACTCGCTACGCTCCCCCGAGCCCATAGTCTCGGCCCTGAGCCTGCCGTAGTGGAAACAGTCTTAAATCGCCAAGCTGTGGCTAAAACGAGATCGGAAAATACCCCAGGCGCTTACCGCAGCAGAATAGCTCCCCAGCGCATCATTCCGGAATCATCCTGGCTCAACTGACATCCTCCAGAGCAGCACGGCGCCAAAGAAGGGTTCAAGTTGGCGGGCGTTGGAGGGCCGCGAGGCTCCAAGTTTCTCCCATTCGGCTTTCCTGAGCGAAAAGCAGTCGCCGGAAATGCGACAATCTCATTTTTCGCCGAGGCCGAGGAATTATAACGCGGCGAAGTAGAAGAGACAGGAGTTGAACGTTCGATGCTCGAGTTCCAACCCGGCAAATGATGGAGGAACAGCACGGTAGTGTCCGAATTCGTAGGACACCATTGACAGCGCAGTGGATTAAGAGTCCAACGTTCTGTGCTTGGGCTTCCGTAAGTGACGGGGAGGAGGCAGTCGAAACACTCGACAAAATGTAATTATGTCCAGCCTTTAGGGGGTTCGTTCCCAAAAGGCAGTTGCATCGGCCGATAGAAGCTCTGGGATTGCACTGCAGCGACCGCCTTCGCCATGGCCTCTGCGTCGGTGGTATCGAGGTACCTCATCGTGCTGGCTCCGGATTTGTGGCCAAGCAGAACCTGCACCTCGTGAATCCCCATGCGCTGAATGGTCAGGCTGGCAAGAGTGTGCTTGAAAATGTGTGGCCTGGCCTTCTGCTGGGGAATCCCGGCGCGCCGGCAATAGAGTTGCATCAGGTTCCAGTATTGCTTCCTGCTGATCGGGAAGAGACGTTCGCGATCGCCCCTGCCCTCGTGGTGCTTCTGGTGCTTCACGATCCAGGCTCCTACAGCATTCTTCTCATTGAGCAGAGTGTCCGGATGGTCCGCCAGCTTCTGAACTGTTTTCTTACTGCCCTTCAGCCGCTGCACGATGAGATATCCGTCGGCGAAGTTCTGCGGCGTCAGGGCCACGGCTTCACTGGCGCGCAGTCCGTGCCAGAAGCTGACCAGGCAGAGCACCCAATCACGCTCGCGGTGGGACTTGGCCTCTTCGAGAACGGCGATCAGCTCTTCGACAGTAAGGTGCTCCACTCACTAAGAATCCGCCGCACGGCCCCTGAAAGTCACGTTACTTCCGTGTTCAATCGCCGGCGCGTTTCAGATTCCACAGTCGTGCACAGAATTCTCGTCTTTTCCACAACGTTTCCAAGGCTAAAACGAACCTGCACAGCCCAAGAGGCACGGCGTTAGCTCATGCTATCCCGCATGAAGGGAATGACCGAAGAGCCCGGCACCTGTTGCGACTGCGGCAGGGATCTGCCGGTACCGCGCCGCAGTAACAAGAAAAGATGCGACGACTGCAGCCATGCGCGAGATCTCAAGAGAACGGCCGACTGGCGCGCAGCCCACGCTCAGGCGGCAGCGAAAACCCACTGCAAATTCGGAGGCGGCGCCGATGTGCCTGAAAAGTACGGCGCGAGATATCGCCCCGCGTCGCCCTGCCTCGTCGAGTTCGACCGGAAATATCCAAAAGAGAAGTACTGCGACAGCTGCAAGCCAGTCGCTCGACGCTGGCAGCAGCTGCAGGCAGCGCTCGCGAAGTATAACGCCGATCGCAAAAAAGCCGCCAAACGCGCCCGCAGCAATCGCTGGAAGCGGAAGAAAGCCGCTGGTGTGGAAATTCGTCATTTCGGGCAAATGTACCCGTGCGAGTACTGGGTCATGCGCGGCAAACGCAAGGCCCGAGCAAAAGGATGCAAACGTCGCTACCGGCTCGAGGGGTCGTTTCAGAAATTTTGTCCGAACTGCCAGAAGCTCGCGAAAGCACGAGTCGCGAGCGACTCGCGGAAAAGACACCTCGTCGATGTCAAGCTGAGAGATCACAATCGCTCCAAAGCCCAGCGCGATGCGCTTAAACAACTTAAGGCTGCGCGCAACTCGGAGGACGCGGGAAAAGTCATCATCCTTAGTGCACCATCGCAATGCGGAGAACGCGGAGGTGCTTACGGCCACAAACACGACGTTCAGCCCCCGACAAATGACGAACCTCCGCAAACTCTGCGGGGTTCCGGGATCAAGAGGCCGCCCCACGCACCAAGCTCGGGTTCCTTTGACCGAGGCCGGCGCTGGCCGATTCCTCCGTCAATAGCAATCTGCTCGTTTGTTTCCATTAGTTGTCTGCACGTTAAATCCGCAATGAGAATTTGTGGAACCCGCGCCCGGCGCGGCCTTCGCACCATAAATCGGCAATTTCCACGACTTTAGCTGCAGTTCCGGCGCACCACATATTCGGCAATTTCGACCCTCTCCTCACGATCGCCGGAGCTATTGTTGTCCTCGTCCGCGGAAAGGTCGTTGCCATTGAAACAATCGCCCACGTCAAGAGCCGCTGCCGGCGTCAGCACGGCCGCCTCAACGAAGCGCTGTTCGCTTTGCGATGGCACCGGCTGGCGCCCCGTTCTCGTAAACGGCGGTGATCGCGTCGTCACCCGATGTCCATGCACCCGTCCGAACCAGTCCCGGATCCTCATCGATAACAAATGCGCCGCCGCGGGAGACAGGACATGAAGGCCCTTTGCCAACAGATCGCCGATCACATTTTGATCACCGGGCTTCGCCATCGCGTTGCTCTCTACATGGTCGAAGCCCACCGGATCACGCCCGGAGTGGCTGACTATCACGTCTCCCAGATGGACGAGGAGGAGTTGCATTTCCGGTGGCGCAACTACGCAGGAATGGAGCTGAGTGTCGAGAGTCCAAACCCAGAGCGGACAAACGTGTCTTCTACCCGGTTTTCACGTCCCGCGACGATGACGGCATGCTCCCGGCACTCAGCCCCGTTCCCGCGCTCCCGCCGGAGCACGAGAACAGGCGAAGACATGCCAGATTCGGAGGTAAAAAACCGGGACCGAAATCGGGCTCGGGCCTGAGCCCGAGCCCGAGGGCAACTTTCCGGGCTGTGTAATACCCGGAAAGTTGCGTTGTGCAACGCAGAACGGCCAAAAGTAAGGGCTTTTGGTCTTGACGCTTGAAGTGTGTCCGGAGAGGTTTTGTGGTCTCGGATGATCGACAAAATCGAAGCGATGGTCGAGCAAGGAACGGGTTTTCGTGGCGAGCTGAATGAACTGCGCCGCGGGTCGCCTTGGGACCCCTATTCGCAGGTTCTCAGGCCTTCAAAGTTTTACAAGGCGGTCGCGGATTTGAGACCGTTCGGCTTCGATGCGATGCTGCATATCGATCAGAAGCGCTATGGCACTCATAAAGTGGAACTCCTGGAGACGGGAAAAAAGGGAATGGCGGAAATACACTCGATGCTCGAGCGCATTGTCGACTGCGATCCTGGCGGGTGCCGGCTCGGCCGGATCGATCTCGCGACTGATGTGCGCGACGTTCCGCTTTCCTGGTTTCGCGAGCACATCTACGTCGAGTACAAACAATTCCTTTGCGCCCACATGAAGATCGTTGAGGCTGAAGCTTCGGAGATGGGAAAGAAGGTTTACCAGACCCTCTACTTCGGCAAGCGGCCATCCTGTGTTCGCATCTACGACAAGACTGCAGAGCGCGTTGCGCACTATGAGCTCTGGAAGAAACGTGAGATCCGCGCTGCGAAGCGTGTTTGGGAATCGACGGTTGCCCACCAGGATGTGACCGAACGCCAGCGGCTGCTATTGCCGGAGTTTCCGAGCGTCGCAGATTGGTTGAGCGTCGAGCTTCCGGAAATCAAGGCGGAGACAGGGACGCCGGTGAATCCACAGCCTGATCTGCTGCCTGGCACGTCTCCTCCTGAGCAGAAGATTCTTCAGTTCCCCGTCGTTACGCGCGTCGAGAACCAGTTCGGCGGCCGCGTGCCTGAGCCTCTACAGACTATTGGCGATATGCGCAACAACGTTCTCGAATTCAATCCCTTTGCGCGCATGAAGATCCTGATGGGGGCCAGGGTTCCGCCTGGATTGTTTGATCGGGATGCTTCTGGGTGTTATCGCTTTGCCGTGACCGACTGGTGTTTTTACATGTACGTGCGCGAGAACCTGAAGGCCTTGGGAGCGCCGCAGATGTGGTCGATGCTGAATCGTGATCGTAACGGCAGCCGGTACTTCACAAAGATGCGCGACTTTTTGCCCGCTGAGGCTGAGGACTCTCCGGGTGTTTCTGAGACGGAGTTGTATGAGCGTTACCGCAGTTCGATCTCGCGGCAACTAGCCGCGTAAAGGAGCAACACGGCAAATGGCAACAGTAGCGCAACACCCGCAGGAAATGAGGCCCCGGAGCGATGAGTGGCTCGAAGTCAAAGCGCCGGAACAATTTCAATTCACCAAGCAGGGCGAGACGGTGGAGGGTATTTTGCTTTCCATCGAACCCGTCGAAGTCAAAGGTAAGCAGGCCATTGAATACATGTTCGCGCGTAAAAACGGAGATCGCTTCACCTGCCTCGGGTCCAACGATCTCAACAAGAAGATTCAGCCCGGACACATCGGCCACCTGATGCGAATTCGCTACGAGGCCGACGATAACTCATTCCAGAAGCAAGGCCAGAACCCGATGAAGGTTTTCAAGGTGTCAGTGAAGGCGGAGAAGGAGCCCACGCTCTGAAGTGAGGCCGGAACTCCAAGCCGTGTTACGCGTGCGGAGCAAAATCTCCGCACGCGTCTCCCGGAAAGCCAGAGGCGCGTAAGGAGCGTATGGTTGAAAAACATTATCGAGTTAAGGAACTGGCGGAGCGGTTGGGACTGAGCCGGCAAACGGTTCACCGGCTCTTCGTGAACGAGCGCGGGGTTGTGGTGATTGGGAAAGGTCGGACGATGCATCGCCGGCCCCATCTCACTCTGTTGATCCCGGAATCGGTCGTGACTCGGGTTACGACCCGGTGCGACGCAGCCGTCCTTCGCTGATGCTGATCGCCGGACTCTTGACGTGAACGGGAGCGCCCTGCGCCGCCCAGGAATCGCGGACCTTGGCATTCAATGCTTCGGCCAGTTGAGGGACGAAAGGAGTGTAATGCTTCTCGCAAATCCTCACGGTGTTGCCCAACAGCGTGGCCAGCTCGCGCATGGAGCCACCGGCAATCAGGAATTCCACGGCGAAGGTGTCGCGGAACATGTGAGGGTGCGGCCGCATTTGGTGGCCGCTGCGATCGCGAAGATCGAGCGCCGGGTGCACCAGCTTCCACAAGCGGTTGAAGCTGCGGTTCCAAATACCGCAGGCAGCGCGCGGCCGCGAACGCCCGCTCCAGAAAAAATAGTCGGCATTGTGAGCATTGCCCCGCGGCACGTTGCGCAGGTCCTCAGCCACTGCCGGCGGCAGCGGGACGGTGACGGGCGTGCCACTCTTGGCGCGCCTCAGTTCGAGCAGATTGTCTTCGTTCAGCCGATCGCGGCGCAGCGTGACGGTATCGCGAATCGCCATGCCGCTCCAGCGCATGACCTGAATCAGGGTCCGCAGGCGCACGGCCTGGTCGCTGACTTCGGCGCGATTTACAGTCTTGAGCGACTGATCGTAGATGTAAGTGGCATCGAGGATCGCGGCATACTGCGCTTTTGTGAATGGCAGCGTGGAGGGAGAATCGAGGCCTATTGGCTTGCTCAGTCCTTCCGCGGGACTCTTCTCGATCCAACCCTGGTCCACGCAGAAGTTGAAGAACGCCCGGACGTGGCGGCGCTTCTTTCCGATCGAAGATTTCTTTTTGTCGAGCCAAGCGCCCTTCCACTCCGTGAGCATGCCGGTCGTGATCTCATGCAACTGCTGGACGCGGCCGCGGGTGAAGTTGAGAAGTTGTTTTCTGAGAGTGCGGAAGGTGTCGAGAGTTTCCGGCGCGGCATGGTTGCTTTCCTTGTCGGCGATCCAGATATCGATAGCGGCTTCAATTCCCTGCCACTCGCGCGCCTTCTTTGTCTTCAGTTCTTCCAGTTCGCGTTTAACGGGATCCGCAGCATCGCGGATTCTCCGCGCCTTGTCTTCGGCGTCGGACCAGCTCCGGGTCATGGCGCTGCGGCGCTCGCGCGTGCGGCCGAAGTAGAACCATTTCGGGCAGCGGCACTTGCACCGGTCTTTCTCTCTGGTGAAGCGACAGGCGGCGCTGTGGCGGGCATACACGCTGATATCGGCGGCGGAGGGCGGTATGGATGGGCTCGGCATGGCAGCAACGTAGCAGAATGTGTACGGTTTGTGTACAAAATAATTAGGCCCTCGCTGGGAGGGCCTGTTTATGCTGGTATTAATTTGGTGGAGCTAGTCGGGCTCGAACCGACGGCCTCGTCGTTGCGAACGACGCGCTCTCCCAACTGAGCTATAGCCCCGCGAAGCAGACGCACCGCTAGACTGCCAACTTATTTTACCAGCGTTTCGTTGCTGGGCACCATGATGCGCAGTAATCAGTGGTGTGCTGGCTTGCTGGCTGTGCCGAGAAAGAAAGTCGAGCTTCGCTCGACCGGACCCTTCGGCTTGGCTCAGGGCAGGCAGCCGAGGGCGGCTGTCCCCACATAGGCATTACATAGCATTTACGAAACTGAGACATTACAAAAGTCTCTTGACGAATGCCCCCGCTGCGCGTCTAACCTAGTGTTGGTGTCGTGGCCTGGCAGGAGTTTGCTCAGAGATGTTTGCGCAACTAAATCCCGGTACGTCAAAGCAGCGCAGAGTATTGGCGGGCTCGCTCGCGCTGCATGGGCTGCTATTTGCCTGGCTGCTCCATACCCCGGAACCACAGTTGTTGATGCCGAGTTCTATTGCAATCGGCCGCAATGGCAGAGTAATCGCGCACCTCTACTTCCCTACTCAGTCGCCGGACGACAGCACTACCAGTTCATCCGACGGCGCGACCCAAGTGTATCGTCGGCAGCGGATGGGGCATGAGAAACTGATCTGGAAGCCAACTTCCGCGCAGGCTAAGCTGCCCGCTCCATCGGCACCGCTCACTCCATCCGGGGCTGAGGATGAGTCAAAAACGGCAACGCTTTCAAAGTTAGGCCACGGCGCGCCGGCGGGACTTCCCTATGGATCTGTGCCAGGGGGACCCGTGTACGGCGATGAGATTCGTCCGGCTCTGCCGATCGCCACTTCCGATCCTGTGGTCTACCCTTGGCAATGGCCGGACTCCGAGGGCATAGTCAAGATCGAAGTCACGATCGACGAAAGAGGAGAGATCGTCCGCAAAACGGTGCTGCAAAGCCTCGGCCCGGAGATCGATGAGAAGTGTCTGGCCGCACTGGAGAAGTGGCGCTTTCGGCCGGCCACTCGCAACGGAGCTCCGATTTCATCGAAGCAGGATACGATTTTCTCCTTCAAGGCGCGCGGTTCGGCAAACACTGAAGCGTCCTCGAGTCATTGCCCAGCCGCTATAATCAATCTGTGACCTCTAAGGCAGTTCAACCAGTCGCGTCCGCGGATTTCCCCACTCGCTGGGGAGCATTCCGGATCTACGGTTTCCGCGCCGCGCCCGGCCCGGATAGAGGCGGCGAGGTGGAGGAAGCTGTCGCCCTGGTGATGGGCGATGTGAAGTCCTCTCCGCCCCTGGTGCGGATTCATTCGCAATGCCTGACCGGCGACGTTTTTCATTCTCTGCGATGTGACTGCCGGCAACAGCTCGAGATGGCGCTCTCCATGATTCGCGATCTGGGCGCGGGAATCCTGATTTACGAACAACAGGAAGGCCGTGGCATCGGGTTGATGGCGAAGTTGCAGGCTTATGAGTTGCAGGATTCCGGGTTGGACACGGTCGAGGCCAACGAGCGGCTGGGCTTCAAGGCCGACCAACGCGACTTTGCGCTACCTGGCCAGATGCTGAAGGCGCTGGGCGTAGGCAAAGTGCGGTTGCTGTCGAATAATCCTGACAAGGTGGAGGCTCTGCAGCGCGCCGGCGTTGAAGTGGTAGAGCGCGTGCCGTGCGAAGTCAAGCACAGTCCCCACGCAGAAGGCTATCTCAAGACCAAGAAAGAAAAACTCGGCCACTTGTTCTCTTCGCGCTGACCATACGCGCTGACCAAAGACCAACGCTGGTTACGACACTCCAGCGACCGGTGGAATCAATTAACAGTCAAGAGCCGGGAACGGATTAGCGTTTAAGAATCTTCTCCAGACTTGCACGTTTCTTTGCCGGCAAGTCGCATAGCGCCGCGCGCGCCAGAGCTACGTAGACTTCCCGAGCTGACGGGACTCCGAGCAATACTTTGAGATTCTTCTCTACCGTGGATACGTCTCCGCGCGCGATGGGACCGCTGAAAGCCGCCGGCGCGCCCAGCCGGGCATAGTTCGCCAAAGTCTGTCTTAGGATCGGCAACATCTTTTCCCGGGCCGCTTTGCGGGTTACTCCGGCGGCGGTGGCCACCCGTTCAGCTGTGGTCAGCAAAGCGGTCAGCAGAGGCGAGGCGAACATTCCCCAGGCGTGGTAAGCATCTTTTTGCTCCTTGCGGATGGTGAATGGCTTCCCGTTCAGATCATGAACGATGACACGGGCGGCTCGCAGCGCCTTGAGACTTCCTTCGAGCGCGAATGGTACATCGATAAGAGACGGGCGCGATCCGCGCACAAATGTCATCAACGGATGCACCGACGCAACCGCGGCTCCCTTCCGCCGCAGCCCGGCGAGTTCTTCGCTGGTGAGAGCGCCGCTGGAATGCAGGGCCACTTTCCCGCTCCAGTTCGCGTCCTCCGCCAGGGATTTCGCCGCGCCGGCGATAGCCGCATCGGGGACGCAAAACCAAACGACCTCGGCATGAATCTGCGCCCGCACCGCCGCCACCGCCGATGCTCCGACCTGGCGGGCCAGTCGCCGGGCTTGCCTCAGGGACGCTGAACGGCTTCGCGAAACGATTTGGTCGATCTTGTATCCCGCTCCGCGCAAAGATACGGCCAGCGCGCTGGCTAGACTCCCCGCCCCGACAATGGTGATATGTGGCTTTGTCGACAACTTCGGAGACATGCCCGGCAGAATAGCAGAATCAGCCTCCACGCTTCGCGGTGCCAGGGCAGTTTTCTTGCCGAAGGCCGAAAGCCGAAGCCCGTGTTCTATATTGTTCTCATGCCCAAGTCTCCTCGCTCCAAGTCGAAGCCTGCTAAATCCGCCGCCGGTTCACATCCCAAGGCCCGATTGATTTCTTCGCGCACGGTGTATCGCGGCCCGGTCTTTTGGGTAACCACTGACGACGTGAAGGAACCTGGGGGCGTCCGCGCCCGCCGGGACATCATTCATCACACCGGATCGGTGGTCGTTCTGGCCGTCGACGAATCGGGTTCTGCGCCGCGCGTCCTGCTGGAGCGCCAGTATCGCCATGTCGCGAAGGACTATCTTTGGGAACTTCCTGCCGGACGCATCGATCCCGGCGAGAAGGCGCTCCACGCGGCCCAGCGCGAACTTCTTGAGGAAACGGGATACACCGCCGCTCATTGGAAGAGGATTCTCAACTTCTACGCCAGCCCCGGATTTGTAGCCGAGACCATGTCTGTATTTCTGGCCACTGGCCTTCGCGCCGGGCCTGCGCAGCCTGAGGCCGACGAAGTCATTCACAAGCGCATGGTGCCGCTCTCTGCCGCGCTCCGCATGGTGCTAAGAGGCACGATTCGCGACGCCAAAACCATCTCTTCGGTTCTCTGGCTTGATCACCAGCGTCGTAAAAAGTAAACCTCGGCGACGCTCGTGTGGAGACGGGCGCCTCGCGCGCCTGCCCTGCCTTCTGCTGGGCCCCCGACCGTTTCGTCTTGACACTCCTATCCTAATCGCTCCAAAATGCATCCTATGAGGGCACGTCTTTGGCCCCCCCTTGAAAGACGTGCGGAAAGAGGGGCTTTCACGTGGAACGTCTGAAAGGCACGGTAAAGTGGTTCAATAACGCGAAGGGCTATGGGTTCATTGGGCGCGCGGATGGCCCGGACGTGTTTGTACACTACAGCGCGATCACTTCCGAAGGCTACAAGAGCCTGCAGGAAGGCGATACGGTGGAATTCGAAATCACCGACGGCCCAAAGGGACCGCAGGCAGCAAGCGTCTCGAAGAGCGCCTGAGTAGAAGCTCAGCGGGACTCCGTTGTGCCGCGTATCCGTGCGGAGGACTTTGCCAGCAGATGTGCGAACTCTTCTTCTGACCACCTTTTCTCCGATCCTGCCACTGGCTCTGTGACGCAATCTTGTTTAAGCTTTATTCCGTGGACAACAAATCCATCGCCAACATTCTTTACGAGACTGCGGACCTGCTTGAAATCGATGCCCAGGATTCTTTCCGCATCCGTTCTTACCGCAACGCCGCCCAGGCCATTGAAAACCTGACCGAGCAGATCAAAGACATTATCGGCGAGCCCAAGAAAGTCCTTGCCATCCCCGGCATCGGCAAAGGAATGCTGGTAAACCTGCAAGAACTATTCAAAGACGGCAGCCTCAGCGTGCAAGCTGATCTGCTGAAGAAATACCACCCGTCGATGCTGCAGTTGCTGAAGATCCAAGGCTTGGGACCGAAGACGATCGCACTGATCTGGAGCGCTTATCAGGTTTGTGATGTCGACGGTGTGGAAAAACTGGCGCGCGAAGGCAAAATTCGCGAACTGCCGCGCATGGGAGAGAAACACGAGCAAAAGCTGCTGAAGGCGATCGAGGATTTCCGCCGCATCTCGGGACGGTTTCTGATTGACGCGGCTGAGGCTGAGGCGAACAAGCTTACGGAATATCTGGCGAAGTTTCCCGGCATCGACCACATTACGCCCGCCGGCTCCCTGCGGCGCGGCCGCGAGACCGTGGGCGATCTCGATATTCTGGTAACAGGCGCAGCCTGCTGCAGTGAAACCGAACGGGCGAACGCCGTGCAATACGTCGCGAAGTATCCTCCGTTGATGGACGTGATCGCGCGCGGCGATAACAAGATCAGCTTCCGCTTGCGCAGCGAATTGCAGGTGGACGTTCGCTTGCTTCCTCCGAAGTCGTTCGGTGCGGCCATGCAGTATTTCACTGGATCGAAAGCCCACAACGTTGCCCTGCGCCAGCGCGCCCTCAAGATGGGCTACACGCTCAACGAATACAGCCTGGCGGATCTCAAAACAGAAAAGCCTGTCGCCGGAAAAACGGAGGAGGAGATCTACGCCAAGCTCAAACTCGACTACATTCCTCCGGAACTGCGCGAGAATCTAGGCGAGATCGATGCCGCCGAAAAGCACACTTTGCCCACTCTGATTACTTTGGATGACCTTCAGGGCGACGTGCACATGCACACCGTCGAAACCGACGGAAAGAACACGATCGAAGAAATGGCCGAAGCTGCGAAGGCTCGCGGCTACAAATACATGGCGATCACGGACCACTCCAAAAATCTGGCCTTCGCCAACGGCCTCGATGACAAACGGGCTGTGGCCCACATTCAGCGGATTCGCGACGCCAATGAGAAGCTCGACGGCATCACCATTTTCGCCGGAATCGAAGTTGACATCCTGGCCGATGGCGACCTCGATCTATCCGACGACGTTCTTGCGCAGATGGATGTGGTGATCGCCAGCGTGCATTCGGTTTTCAATCAGGAGCCGGCTAAGATGACCGAGCGACTGCTCAGGGCGGTCGAGAATCCGAACACTTCGATCATCGGCCATCCCACGGGCCGGCTGCAGCTCCGCCGTGACGCCTACCACTTCGACATGGATGCAGTGCTCACGTCGGCAATGAAACACAGAGTCGCCATGGAACTGAACTCTTATCCCGACCGGCTTGACCTCAACGACATACACCTGCGCCAGGCCAAGCAGCGCGGCGTGAAGATCGTGATCAATACGGATTCCCACCACACCTCTCATCTGGATAAAATCCGCTATGGCATTCTGCAGGCGCGCCGGGCCTGGCTTACCAAGGGTGACGTCCTGAATACTCTATCTGCGGAAGAATTTACCAGGGCGATGAAGCATAGGTGGAATTAGGGCCGCCTTCGGCTTTCGGGCTTCGGCAGCCGCGGGAGTAGAATCGACAGTCGGCGAAAAATCCATGACTGATCAGACACGCAATCCTGCTTCTGTCCCTCCCGTAACTTCGAGTGCGGCCGCAGGAGGTACGACGACTTCGGCCTCACAGCGCGGACCCACCATCAACATCGCCGACGAATTCGGCACGGCCAAACGCAACCTGCCTCCAGTCAAACTTCTGCTGCTGGTTACAGCCGGAATCCTCGTCATGGTCGGCATCTATTCCTTCACCCAGCGGGCGAAGCCGCAAGGCGCCGGATCGCTTGACAACGTAAACGCGGTGGCGATCCCGGGCCAAAATGACACTTTGGTTGCGCTCACTTTCACTCTGCGGAATTCGGGCCAGAAGTCGCTCTGGGTACACGGCATTCAAGGGAAGGTCCTGACGGCCACAGCGGAACTGAGCAGCGACGCAGTGTCTGCCATCGATTTCGATCGCTACTATCAGGCGTTTCCAATGCTGAAGGCGGACACCCAGCCGGCTCTCGTTCCCGAAGACAAACTACAACCCGGCCAGGAAATCAAGCGAACCGTGATCGTCAGCTTCCCCGTTGCCTTGGCTGATTTCAAAGATCGCCGCTCCGTGAGCGTAGTCGTCCAGCCCTACGACCAGCCGGTTCCGGTTGTGCTGAGCAAGTAAGGCGGGCGGGGAGAATCTATCACTTCTTCTGAATAAATCTTCGCCGCGCGAGGTGGGTATTGGCGTCCGGTTTGATTTCGTCGTATTTGAGGCAACTGATCGAGCCATCCACTTCTAGCACGGCCAGAGCCACGTCGCTGCATTGGGCGATGCCATGCTCGCGCACCGCGCGCTGCAGTTCGTCCATGCTGACGTGTTCTTTTTGCATGTGAGATTCGATGGGCTTTCCGTCGTGAATCAGAAGGCTCGGCTCGCCCTCGACCACACGCCGGAAACCGCGATTCTTGCCAGAAAGCATACCCACCCCATAGTTCATCAACAATAAGGTGGAAGCCGCTACCACGCCGCCGATCAGGGAAGTGTCGGGCCCGGTCATGGCATTCTGAACGGAATTGGAAAGGAGCAGCAGCAGCGTCAGGTCGAACGGCGTCATCTGCCCCACTTCGCGCTTGCCGCTGAGCCGCACTCCGATCAGCACGACAAGGTAGATCACGCCCGTGCGCAGTGCGATCTGCAGCGCGATATGCGCGCCCGGGAAAAGCATTTGGTTCAATTGGCCGTCACCGGAACAGGCGCGCCCTTCGGAGTGCTCAAATATCCCGTCGCTTTCTTCTTGTCCACAGTCCACACCACGAGTTCAAACAGCAAATGATCGCGTCCTGAATAGAACTGGACGGGCTCGGAGACGTTGCGATCCTGCTTCTCGATGGTGCGGTCGTCGGCGGTCACGCTCAGCGTGTACTTGCCGCGTTTGGGGTCAGTCTTCTTCAACTGGAGGCTCACAGTGGCGACGGGCTGCGGCTTTGCCCCTCTCAGCAAAGTGAATTCGTAATAGTTCCGGTCGCCCTTATGCTTAAGCACTTCCAGATCGTTGCGCGTGTTGGCGATCAATCCACTCTGCTTTCCCAAATCTCCGACTGCGGTCTGCAGGTTTGCCTTAGTGGCTTCCAGATCAGCCTTGGTCGAGGCCACGTCGGTTTTGACGCCGCCGACATCGGTCTTGACCCCCGCCACTTCCCCGCTCACCTGGCCAATCTGCTCTTTTTCTTTATTCGCTTCATCCTGCAGGCGGGATTCGGCGGCCTTCTGCTGCGCCTGTAGTTCGGCGGCGCGCTGCGCAAGTTCTTTCTTGGTCATCCCCAGCTTCTGACCCAACGTTTCTTCTTGCGCTTCGGCGGATCGCATGCGCTTTTGCAGCTCGCCGACCTGCGACTGACTCTCGCCCAAATCCTTGGTCAGCTTTTCTACGTGTTGCTGCGTAGTAACATACCCATAGACGGACGCCGCGACAAAAACGATCGCGAGAACAATCAGAATCCACTTCCCTGCAGTCGACTGCTGTTCAACGTGTATCTGTTCGCCTTCTTCCGGCATGCTTCCTCCCAAGATTGGACAACGTTTTGGTTGTGGGCTGTCTTTAATTGTTTAGCACAAGTGCGCAAGTGTCAAATTAGAGTTCCAAAGAGGTAATAGGGATGCCCGGCCCCATTCTTCTACAATTCTGCAATGAAGAGTTGGGACGTGATCGTCATCGGCGGCGGCATCATTGGACTCTCGCTCTCGATTCAGCTCCGTAAAAAAGGCGCCAGCGTCCTGGTAGTCGAACGCGGCGAGCCGGGGCGGGAAGCCTCCTACGCCGCAGGGGGCATGCTGGTGGATTGCCTGCTTGAAACACCTGGAGCACTGCAGCCTCTCGCCACGGCCAGTGCACGCATGTATCCGGAGTTCGTGCATGAGATGGAAGTGGAATCTGGCATGAAAGTTGATCTAAGGGATCAGGGTACGATTTTCTTTCCGGCGGAGAAGGTGTACGAGAGCCCGGGATCGCCCTGGTTAACAGCGCTCCCCGCGCCGCTCTCCGAACTCGAGCCGTCGCTGGCGGAGACGAATCGGCCCGTGTTCTATCTTCAAGAACGCAGCGTGGACCCGCGCGCCCTTACCGCAGTCGCGCTGCATGCGGCAAAGCACCGTGGCGTGGACGTTTCCTCTGGCGAGCCGGTCACGGCAGTGAATCTCTCGGATGGCAGGGTCACGGGCGTTACCACAAAGAAAACGGCGTATCACGCGCCGACGGTCGTCAACTGCGCCGGTGCCTGGTCGGGCCAGATCCCGCCCTACGCCTTCCCGACGCGCCCCGTAAAAGGACAAATGCTGTCCCTGGTTTCGCCTTCCCGCGGACTGCTCAAGCATGTGGTCCGTTGCCCGGAGTGTTACCTGATCCCGCGCAGCGACGGAAGAATCCTGGTGGGAACCACAGTGGAAGAAGCGGGATTCGATAAGCGCACGGACGTCAACACGATTCAGCATCTTCACCGCGCTGCGATCGCGATTGTTCCGGAGCTAGGCAATGCAAAGATTCTTGAAGACTGGGCGGGGTTGCGCCCTGGAACCCCCGACGCATTGCCGATTCTCGGCGCAACTTCCACGCCAGGCTATTACGTGGCCACCGGACATTTTCGTGACGGCATTCTACTCGCCCCGATCACGGCGCAGATCATGGCGGACGTCATCGAAGGAAAAAATCCAGATTTCGATCTGGCACCGTTCTCATCCGCAAGATTTTTCAACTAGGACTAGCGACACCCCTGGCTACACGTCGCTTCACGACCCTGTCGCGTATGATATTTTCGATGGTCTGCACCGTGGGGTGCGGGCGTAAGCATTCCAATTCAAAACACACTGATTCCAAGAAACCCTCATGACCAAAAAACCCCGCGTCTTTGCCACCTGCGATATTGGAGAAGCCATTGACCTGCTGCGCCGTCGCGGCTACGAAGTCGAGGTCTATCTGCAACCGGAACCTCCGCCGAAAAGGCTGATTATTGAAAAATTGAAGTCCGGGGTCGATGGCTTGATCACCACACTGCGCGATCCCATCGATGCCGAAATCTTCGAGGCCGGCAAGAACACCTTGAAGGTCGTGGCCCAGTATGCCGTCGGATTCGACAACATCAATCGTGCCGACGCCAACCGCTACAAGATTCCTTTCACGAACACGGCGGACGTGCTCACCGAGGCCACCGCGGAATTTGCCTTTTTCATGCTCGGCATGCTGGCGCGCAAGATGTGGTCCGCCGAGCATCTCACGCGCGACAATCAATGGGGATACTGGCATCCGTATCTGCCGTTTCTGGGCGACGAGGTGACGGGCAAGACCATCGCAATCATCGGCACGGGACGGATCGGACTGGCGATGATCAAGAAATGCGCGGGCTTCGATATGAACATGCTGTGCTACGACCCGGCGTATGAGAACCACGATTACATCAAAGCTATTCAGGAGAATATGGACCTGCGGCAGGCGCGCGGGATCTCGCGCGAGAAAAACTGGATCAAGTATGTAGGGTTCGAAGATGCCCTGCGTGAGGCTGATTTTGTCAGCGTGCATGTGCCGCTGTTGCGTCCGGAAGAAAGCACGACGCCCACCTATCATTTGTTTAACGAGCGGACCCTGCGGCTGATGAAACCGACCGCATTTCTGGTCAACGACTCGCGCGGGCCGGTAATCGACGAAGCGGCCCTAGCTCGCGCCCTGCGCGAAAACTGGATTGCCGGTGCCGCCCTCGATGTATACGAAAAGGAACCACTGCCAGCCAATTCGCCGCTGCGCGATCCCGCGATTGCCGATCGCTGCCGCCTGATGCCGCACTTTGCCAGCGCAGCGCGCATCACGCGGCTGTCCACCGACCCTAACAAAGGCATGGCCGGACGATGCGTTCAGGGATTGATTGACGTACTCGAGGCGAGCTACGGTGGCGATATCATGAAAATGCCGTATGTCGTAAATAAAGAGGCATTCGGAAAGCCTTAGAGGAGAGTGTGCTCGCTTCCGTCACGCGTCTTCGCGTTCGCTCGCTGATGTATCTTCCGGCGTTCTTGTGGCAGACCTTCTTTTCTCAACGCCAGGTCGTGCGCGCGCCTGGGTTTTCTGGCGGAGGGCTTCTCGTCGACGCCGGCTGCACTTTCTGGACCTTGACGGTGTGGCAGGATGAGCGGGCCATGAAGGCGTTTCGCGGCTCCGCACCACACGCGAGCGTGATGCCGCGTCTTGTGGAGTGGTGCAACGAAGCCTCGTATGCCCACTGGGCTCTAAGTGGTGATTCCGTTCCTTCCTGGCATGAAGCGCACGAACACTTGGTAGCGGAAGGCCGGCTTTCTCGCGTGGCACATCCGTCTCCGAGCCATGAGCTACGGCAATTTGCCAGTCCTCGTTTGAAGCCCCTGATTGGAGTCGATCTGAAGCCGCGCGCGAGCCATTAAAGAAGTTCTGGTAGGCTCCTTCAGGATGTTCTCCGATCGCACCAACTGGAAACTGACGCGCAATCGCCTGACCGAGGCGCTCGAAGAGGTCAGGGCGAGCGGCGAGCGCGTACTCGATCTAACCATCTCGAACCCAACCCGGACCACCCTGCGCTACGACGAGGCGGCGATTCTTCGATCGTTAGCGTCGCCGCACGCCATGGATTACGATCCCCAGCCCAAGGGCTTGCTCACGGCTCGCGAGTTTGTAGCAGCCTATTACCGGGGCGACCATGACGTGCGTGGCCTGAATCCTGAACACTTGGTGCTGACCACGAGCACCAGTGAAGGTTATTCTTTCGTGTTCCGCTTGCTGTGTAATCCGGGAGATGAGTTGTTGGTTCCGAAGCCGAGCTATCCCTTGTTTGAATTTCTCGCCGACTTACAGGACGTGAAACTCGTCCCTTATCCCTTGATTTACGATCACGGCTGGCAGATGGATTTTCCGTCATTGCGGAAGGCAGTGACGATGCGCACCCGTGGCGTAGTTGTGGTTCATCCCAATAATCCGACCGGGTCGTTCGTGCATCCGCACGAGCAGGAAGCGCTAAATCGTTTTTGCCATGAATATTCACTCGCGCTGATTGCCGATGAAGTGTTCCTCGACTACGCTCACGATCGGACCGCCGCGCAACAGAGCTTTGCTTCCAATAAAAATGTACTGACCTTCACGCTGAGCGGAGTTTCGAAGATCTCGGCGCTGCCGCAAATGAAGGTAGCATGGATTGCGGCCAGCGGCCCGGCGCCCGAACTTGAGCCAGCGCTGGCCCGGTTGGAAGTAATCGCCGACACATATCTTTCCGTGAACGCTCCCATCCAGTGGGCGACTCCGGCTTTGCTGGAGCAGCGCAAGAGCGTTCAGCAGCAATTACTCGGCCGCGTGCTCAACAATCTGGCCGAACTCGATCGCCGGCTTGCTGGACAACAGACTTGTCGGCGTTTGCATGTGGAAGGCGGATGGTACGCCGTCGTGCGCGTCCCGGTCACGCAAACCGACGAGGAGTTGGCCGTCGCTGTGTTGCGGCGAAAATCGGTGCTCGTGCATCCCGGACATTTCTATGACTTTCCGAGCGACGGATATTTGGTCTTGAGCCTGATCACCGCGTCGGATGATTTCAGCGAGGGAGTCAAAAGGCTGCTGGCTGATACTGAAAATTGATGATTGAGGGATTAGACGCTCCCGCCGGGCTTCAATCAGAAATCAACAATCAACAATCATCAATCATCAATTTCTATTTCTTGACCAGCCATGGATTGCTCTCTCTCTCTTCACCGATCGTCGTCAGCGGGCCGTGGCCGGGGACAACTATGGTGTCGTCGGGCAATGCGAGCACGGTGCCGCGCAGGGATTGCATAATCTTCTGCATCGACCCGCCGGGCAAATCGGTGCGGCCGATGGAGCCGGCGAACAGCGTATCGCCAGCAATCAGAGTCTTTTCGGCAGGAAAGTAGAGGCAGATGCTTCCTTCTGTATGCCCAGGCGTGTGCAGAACGTTGGCGGTGTGCACGCCTGCTTTCACCGTATCGCCGGTGCTCACGCTCTGGTCGATCTTGACTTCGCCGGGAGCAGCCACGCCGATCCATGCGGCCTGCGCGTCGAGCATCTTGAGCAGGGCATAGTCGTTCTGGTTGAGCAGGATGGCCGCGCCCGTCGCTGCGCGCAACTTCATCGCGCCTCCTACATGATCGATGTGGGCGTGAGTGATGACGATCTGCTTGACTTGCAGGTTATGCTTGCGGAGAAGAGCGAGGACGTCATCGATGTCATCTCCGGGGTCGATTACCATGGCTTCGTGCGTAGCTTCGTCGCCAACAATTGAACAGTTGCACTGCAGTGGCCCGACCGGAAAGATTTCGTGAATCATGCTTCCATTGTAACCAGTCGCGAGTCACTCGTATCGGGACCAGAATCGTAAGAACCAGCTTGCACTTGCTCTAAAGCGCTACTGGCGAGACAATACGCCAGCGTGCTCGGAGGCTCCTGTGGCCAAATACCGTCAGCATGGATATCAAGACCGTGACCGTAAGGAGTACGACCGCGCGGAAAAACCGTGCAAGGAGTCTGGGGAGAAGCCCGTCCCGGTACCACCAGCAAGACGCGACTACAGCATGGGACCAAAGCCGCTGAATATGCCAGGGACGCGCGCGGTTTCTCGCTGCGCGCAGTGCGGGACGGTTTTGCAAGCGATTCCGCCGACGGGCCTGTGTCCCAAGTGCGGTTTCGAACTCCATTCCTGCAAGCAGTGCATGTATTTCGATCCCGGCAGCCGCTTCGAGTGCATGCAGCCGGTCAAGGAGCGCGTGGCCAAGAAAGATGCGCGCAACGATTGCACGTTCTACGAGATTCGCGTCACGCGGGAAAAGGAAACTTCTACGCCCGCTAGCCTGCGCCCCAACGATGCGCGGCAAGCGTTCGAGAATTTATTCAAGAAATGACACGGCGACCGTGCCGCCAAGGTTAGGGTTTCTGCGTGGGCCTAATCAGAATCTCGCTCACAAACGACTGCGGCGCCTGAGTCACCAACATTGCCACCGCGTGCGCGACGTCTTCCGGTTGCAGCATTTTCGAGTGGTCCTTGTCGGCGTGCGGGCTCAGGTCGGTGTTGGTCGAGCCGGGACAGATCACCGCTACGCGGATATTGTGACCGCGCAACTCTTCAGCTAACGAATAAGTCAGTCCGTTCAATCCCCATTTCGAGGCGGCGTATGCCGCACCGTTCGGCAGCGCGTTCTTTCCGGCGAGTGACGAGATGTTGATGATGTGGCCGGAACGCGCACGGATCATCATCGGCGCGAAGGCCCGGGTAGTATAGAAAGCGCCGCGCAGGTTCGTGTTCAGTATCTGCTCCCAGAAGTCGGGAGCGAGCTGGTGCAGAGGGCCGCCGAATCCGCCGATGCCTGCATTGTTCACCAGGATGTCGACGCGCCCCAACGAAGTTTCCACGCGCTTGGCGGCCGACTCAACCGACTGAAGATTCGTTACATCGCACAGAACTACCTCGGCCTTTCCTCCCGACTGAGTGATCGCATGCGCAGATGATTCAAGAGCAGCGCGAGTGCGTCCGCACAGAACGGCGGTCGCGCCCAAACTCGACAACTCCCGCGCGATCGCGGCACCAATGCCCCGGCCTGCGCCGGTAATGACTGCCACTTGCCCCGCCAGGGGATGAACCGCATCATTTCGAACCGTGCTCATTTGAAATGCCCTCCGTTCCCGGGGAAGTGCTTTGCCGTCCGGCCGCGGGGCCGCGTGCAGGGCCAGAATTGCCGGCTATCCACACGGTGCAGTATCTGCATCCTATAGAATAGCGCGGAGGGTGACCGGAAAGTCGCTTGCCTTCGGAGCGAGAGGTACATATAATCCGGCAACCGGGCAGCCCATGAGTGACGAATACGATCTCTTGAAATTGTGAATCCCCAACGATCCAAGGAGCCATACTGATGAAAAAGATTCTGGTCACGGTTGTGCTTGGAGTTGCTGTACTGGCGGCGGCGAAGGATGCGGCACCGCCAGCCCAGGGACAAACAGCAAGTCCACAACCGTCTGCGTCACCCGCGCAACCAGCCGCCCAGTCGGCGCCAGCACAAGCCTCCGCTCCCGCAGCACCTGCGCAAGCGCCGGTTATCAAGGACCCTGCCGAGTACAACGCCTACGTTGGCGCCAGCCAGCAGAAGGACCCCGCAGCAGAGATCAGCGGACTCGAAGCGTTTCTGACGCAGTACCCCAACAGCATCATGAAGTCCCAGGCGCTTGACATTCTAATGGCGCTCTATCAGCAGACGGGCAACCCTAAAGTGATGGATGCGGCTAAACGCGTGCTCACCGTAAATCCGGATAACGTGAAAGCGCTCGTCGTGCTGGCTTTCAGCGAACGCGCGGCGCAGAAGTGGGCTGACGCCAAGGAGCACGCCGAGCACGGATTGGAAGTGCTACCGAAATGGACAAAACCGGACGGAGTATCGGACGCCGATTTTGCGAAACAGAAGACACAGTTCGGCGCCATTCTCGAGAGCATCGCCGGCTTTTCCGCCCTCCAGTTAAAGGACTATGCCTCAGCCCAGAAGCATCTGCGGGCCGCAGTGGAGGCCGATCCCAACAACGTCGAAAATATCTACCCCCTTGCCGTCGCCTCGCTGCCTCCATCAACTCCCGCCGACGAAGTCAACGGACTGTTCTTCATCGCCCGCGCAGCGAACCTGGTTACCGACCCTACCGCCAAAGATCAGGTGAAGAAATTCGGCCGCAGCAAGTATATGCACTATCACGGCGGCGAGGATGGGTGGACCGATCTGCTCACCCAGACGGCATCGACGCCACTGCCACCAGCAGGTTTCACGATCAAGCCCGCGCCCACTCCGGCTGAGCAAGCTCACAACATGGTGACCGCTACGCCGCCCGATAAGATGGACTTCGGCCAATGGGAATTCATTCTCTCGAATGGCTCCCAGGAAGATCAGGATCTGGTGTGGAACGCCATCAAAGGCAAGCCCGTGCAGCTGAACGGCACGGTCCTCAAGGCGACGGCGACGGAATTTGACATCGCGGGAAGCCTCGATGACATTGACGCAAAGAAGTCCGACATCACCCTCACCTTTGAAGAAAAGCTTCCCCTCAGGCTTATCCCCAAAGAAAATGCCAGTCTGGACTTCCAGGGTGAGCCAGCTTCATACACGCCGAACCCGTTCATGATGACCATGGAGAAGGGCAAGCTGCTGAAAGCCGCCACCCGAACCCCAGCCGCCAAGAAGCCGGTTCACAAACCGGCCGCGAACTAGGCACACGTTTCATTCATGCGTGAGGCAGCCCCCACGGGCTGCCTCTGCTTTTTGGGGCCACGGAAATACAAACAGGAAGAGCGGGAGCTTGAGGCTAGCGCGCTGCTTTCTTCTCCAGCGACGCCGGCCGCGCGCTGCGAGGCGGTCGTTTCGCGCCATCCCGAAGTTGGCGCACGTCGATCTTGAGTTCATCGATGGTGCGGCTGAGGGTGTTGCGGTGCATTGCCAGCTCGCGGGCAGCGCGGCACTGGTTGCCTTTATTTTCCTGCAGAACGGTGAGGATAAAACGCTTCTTGAATTCGCGCATACCCTCGGAATACAGGATGTTGCTCTTGTACATCTGCAGAATCAGTGCTTCCAGTTGATCTTTCACGTTAGGTCTCTCTCTCGTTCAATATTCAATGTCTTTGTTTTAGCTGCCCTGCTGGTACGGCATTTATTTCGGCTTGGACGCTGGAGCCCCGCTCAAGTCTTTCGGAGCCCGATGCAGGAAGTCGAGTCCTTCATAAAATCGCGCGCGCAGCGCCGACGGCGCTACCCAAATCGCGGCCCTTCCGACTACCAGGAAATAGGGTGCCAGTTGCGACTTCTCCAGCATCTTTGAGGTGGGCGTGAACGCGGTCATTCCCATCAGGACCACGGCCACCACCAACCCGCCCTTCAGGACCCCCAACAACGCGCCCAGAAAGCGGTCAAACCCGCTCAGGCCCGCCGCCTTCATCAACTTGCGTGCGACCCTGCCGGCAATGCTGAACAGGATCAGGATCAAAAAAAAGATGATGAGAAAACTGAAAATATCAGCTAGCCACTGATTCTTCAAGAACGTCATGAACCACGATGACAGGCCTGGATATTTCCAGGCCGCAACGATGTAACCGACCACCAACCCAGCCAGGCTAAAAGCTTCCGCGAAGAAGCCCTGGATGGTCGCTGAAACCACATTCAAAAGCACAACCACGACAATCAACCAGTCCGCCGCGGCCATGCTACTCTCCCACTCGCTCACGCGCGAGCAATTCTTTCCGGCGCTTCCTGCCGGCTGCCCCGGCGAAAAGCCGCTTGCGCTCACACATCCAGTTTGCGCCCTGTGATCTGGAAGTAAGCGTCGAGATATTTTTCGCTGGTGCCGTTGGCTACGTCGGCCGGCAGAGCGGGCGCGGGCGGTTGCTTATTCCAGCGAATTTCCTCCAGGTAATCGCGAACATATTGTTTGTCGTAGGACTCTTGCCCCCGCCCCGGCGCATACTTCGCGGCTGGCCAGAAGCGGGAAGAGTCCGGCGTGAGCACCTCGTCGGCTAGCGTGATTCCCTTCGGCGTGCGTCCAAACTCAAACTTAGTGTCGGCGATGATGATCCCGCGCTGGATGGTATAAGCGGCAGCATTTTTGTAGGTGCGCAGGGTGATCTCGCGCAGATGACTGGAGGTCTCAGTGCCCAGGATCTCGCACATCCGCGCAAATGAAATATTCTCGTCATGGCCAGTCACAGCCTTGGTGGCCGGAGTGAAGATGGGCTCCGGGAAGGCATCTGACTCACGCAATCCCCCCGGCAGCGCGATGCCGCAAACCGTACCCGTCGCCTGATATTCCTTCCAGGCCGACCCCGAAATATAGCCACGCACCACGCACTCGACGGGAAACATCTCGGCGCGCTGCACGATCATCGACCGGCCGCGCAACTGATCGGCATACTTCTGCAAAGCTTCCGGATAGCGATCGACGTCCGCCGTGATGACATGGTTGGGCACGACGTCAGAAAGGAAGTCGAACCAGAACAGAGAGATCTGGGTCAGGACGCGGCCTTTGTGCGGAATGCCGGTGGCGAGCACATAGTCGAAGGCGGAAATGCGGTCGGTAGCTACGAATAGCAAGCGCTCATCATCGAGCTGGTAAACGTCCCGCACCTTGCCGCTGGCGAGAAGTCGGAGATCGGGGAAATCAGTTTGCAGGATTACGGGATCGAGTAGGTTAGAGGTCATGTTTGAAATTTTACAGGCTAAGGAGCGAGGCGTATTTTAGACTCTCAGAAATTTTTGTCAACCGCAGAGATTGCTGAGGAGAAAGAAGTCCGTATCCTGTTGATTGGGGAAACGTTGGCCGTCGAGAGCATTATGGAACCGAGGCAGCGCTGCGGAACTACCTTCGGGTTGTTGTGGAAAACCTGAGGATGAGCGTGGATATCACGGCGGTGGCGGAGTTTGGCCGAATCCGACGCGTTCAACAGCCTGACCGCCATTACCTTGGTTACATCCCAAGTGTCCCCTGTTCCAAATAAGCTTGAGCTTAACGAAGGGCTCACTATGCGGCGATGGCTTCCACTCTTTTCCCTGGCGTGCGCGACGGCCGCCGTCGTGCTTTCTGAGCCTTTCTCGCTGGCCCAGCAGTCCGAGCCGGAGGTCGTGCGCAAAGTGGTGAGCAGGGTGCCGCCGACCTATCCCGATCTGGCCCGGAGGCTAAACCTCCATGGGGTCGTGGAGTTGGCGGTCGTAATTGCGCCCGATGGCGGCGTAAAGTCCACCGAAGTGATGGGCGGAAACCCGATGCTCACACAGGCTGCGGTCGACGCGGTGCGTAAATGGAGATACGAGGCAGCTCCTGAACAGACGCACGGCCTGGTCGAACTAAGATTCGATGCGCACTGAACTCATCCGCCCGCCAACCCACTCTAGGCTGCTCCGAAACGCACCGAGACCAACTTCGATACACCGGGCTCCTGCATGGTGACCCCGTAGAGCACGGGCGCAATGCTCATCGTCTTCTTGCTGTGCGTGATCAGGACGAATTGCGTCTTGACGCTCATCTCTTTCACCAGTTCTGTGAAACGTCCGATGTTGGCCTCGTCAAGCGGGGCGTCGACTTCGTCAAGAATGCAGAACGGGCTGGGCGTGTACTGGAAAATGCCCACCAGTAGCGCAAGCGCGGTGAGCGCCTTCTCGCCTCCTGACAGTAGCAGCACGCTCTGCAGGCGCTTGCCCGGCGGGGACGCGACTACGTCGATGCCGCTCTCCGCGGAGTTTTCCTCGTCCGTAAGCTTCATGAAAGCGTGACCGCCGCCGAAAAGCTTCTTGAAGGTAGCCTGGAAGTTCTCATTGATCTTGGCGAAGGCTTCCTGGAATTTCTGGCGCGAGACTTCGTCGATCTCGCGGATGGTGGCTGTAGTGTTTTCGATCGATGAGATCAGGTCTTTGCGCTGGCCGTCGAGGAAGGTGTGGCGTTCGGCGGTCTCGCGATACTCTTCGAGCGCCATCATGTTCACCGGCCCCATGGCTTCGAGTTTGGCTCGCATCTCCCGATAAGACTGATCGCAGGCTACCAGTTCGCCGCCGGTTACCAGGACGATTGTTGTGTCGGCTAACAAGCCGGCGCGTTCGATTCCGAGTTCGTTCAGGCAAGTGTCAGCCATGTACATGGCATCGGCTTGCAGCTTGGCGGCGGCTGCCTGGAGTTCACCCCGGCGGTCGCGGGCCTGATCGAGAAGTTGGCGGGCCTGGCGCAGAAGCTCGTCGATTTCAGCGAGGCGGGCGCGGAGTTGATCCTTCTCGAATTGCAGTAACCCTTCCCGAGCCTGCCCCGCGTTGCGCTCGGCCGCGAAGTCGGCCCCTTGCTGTTCGAGTTGGATATTCTCGGTTTCGCGCTGCAGTTTCTCGGCCGCGGCCGCATCGATCTGCGAGGCCAGATCATGCAGGCGTTCACTCATTTCAACGAACAAACCCTCGATGCGTGTGAGCACGGCAGTCGCCGAACGATGACGTTCTTCCAGCGCCGCCACGCGCGCCACGCGCTGTGAACTGGCTTGCGCCGCATCTTCGCGACGCTGTCGCACCACGCCAAGAGATTCCTGGGCCGAGGAGAGCTGCCGCTCAAGTTGAACACGAGTCTGTTCCAGAGCCGAGATCTCAGTCTGGCGCGCCCCGATGATTGACTCCTGCTCAGCTCGTTCGGCGGCAAGGCGGCGTAGCTCCGCTCGCGAAATGTCCATGCGCTCCGCGACGCGGGCCATTTCCGAATCGAGCTGCTGAAGCATGTGGCCAGAGGTCATCGACTGGTGCTCGGATTCCCGCTTTTCGCCTTCCAGGCGTTCCAGCAAGGAAGCGAGGTCTTTGATTTCGCGGCCAAGAGCCAGAACCTTCATTTCTTCTTCGCGCAGAGCGCGCTCCAGGTCTTCGAGCTGCCGAAGAACTTCGCGGAGTTCGCGCTTCATCGACAGCGGACCTTCGGCGCGCTGTTTGCCGCCAGTGACTGTCACATTATGAAAGCATTCCCCGGATTGCGAGAGGAAGAACGCGTCAGGATTTTCTAAAGCGAGGCCACGAGCCGTATCCGATCCCGGCACGATATAACCGTCGCGAAGCTTCGGCAGAATTACTTCCAGAGATTTTCCGAAGCCGTCGAGAACGCGGATCGTGTTCTTTAGCGGCACGATCGACGCGGTCGGGGGGGCGCAGTGAGCGGCCTCGTCAAGGATGAAAGAAAACTTGGCCTGCGAATCTTCGGGATGAACCAGAAAAGTAGCGCGGCCGTCGACGTCGCTGCGCAACAGCCGGAGGCCTTCATCGGCTGCATCCCAGGACTTCACCACGATGTAGTTCAATTCGTCACGCAGAAAGTCTTCCACCACGCGTTCAAAGCGCGGCTCGACCTCAAGAAAATCCGCGAGCACGCCGACCGGCGCGAGGCCGCTCTGCATCACTCCCGACTGGAAAAGACGTCGAACTGATTCGGTGGAATAACCGTGTTCAGCAATAACTGCTTCGAGGGATCCTCTCTTGCCGAGAGCGGTTGCAAATTCGGCGCGCAGCGAGTCAAGATGCGTCTTGGCTCTGGTTTCATCGAGACGCTTCGCCTCAACCACACGGCGAAGCTGGCTGATCTCTTCCGTGATCCCAGCCACACGCTGCGTCACGGTTTCGAACTCGAGGGCCAGTTGTCCGCGCTGTCCGCCGAAAGCCTCTACCTGGAGGTTGGCGTTGGTGACTTCAACTTCGAGACGGCGGGCTTCGCGATCCGCTCCTGCGAGGCGTTCTTCGGCTTGCGCCAGTTGGTTGCGAAGCCGCGAGACGGATGACACCGTGTCGAAGATCGCGATCCGCGATTCTTCCTGCTGATGTTCAAGTTCAGTCAGCGCGGTGGCCGCGGCGGCGGCTTCCTGCTGGGACAAGGCAAGCTCATGCTGCGCCGTCGCTAGATCGGCGGCGGCGGATTCCAGCACCTGGCGGTTGGAATCACGCTCGGCCTCAAGCGACGACAAGCGATGGCGAGCCTGCGCCAGTTCGGCTTCGGCTGAGGCTGCGCGAACGACGAGTTCCGCGCAGCGTTCCTCGTTATGATTGCGGCGAGCGCTGGCGCGATCGATCTCCAAATCGATCTGGCTCAGGCGGTCGCGATTTTCGCGGAGCTCGGCCTCGATGGCGTAACCGCGTTCAGTTCCCTGCCCATGCTCCGACTCGAGTTGCTGCACGGCTTCCATGCGGTGCCGCATGTCTTCCGCGAGGGCGTTCAGTTGGGCGTCGAGGGCGGTGCTTTCCTGCTCGATTGCGGCAAACTTGCTCGCCAGAACTACACGCAATTGAGCACGCATCTCTTCGCGTAGTTTGGCATAGCGCTCGGCCTTCGAAGCCTGGCGCTTCAACGAATTCATCTGACGCGTCACTTCGTCGAAAATGTCGTTGATGCGGGCGAGGTTCACCTTGGCATCTTCAAGGCGGGCTTCTGCGAGTCGCTTCTTGGTTTTGAACTTCGTGATTCCGGCCGCCTCTTCAAGAATCGCGCGTCGGTCGGTAGGACGGCTGCTGAGAATCTGCCCGATGCGTCCCTGTTCGATGAGCGCGTAAGTTTCGGGTCCCAGACCTGTGCCCATGAAGAGTTCCTGAATATCGCGCAGTCGGCAGAGTTTTCCGTTAAGCAGATATTCGCTGTCGCCAGATCGGAACAGGCGGCGCGTAACCACGATCTCTCCCGCGTGAAATTGCTGCTGGTTGAATTTTCTGCGTCGGATCTTCAGCACCACCTGGGGTGCGCCGGCCAGGACCGCGGAACTCGAGATCGGCACAACGGAGTGCACCGGCAACGCGAACATCGGCTCGTCGTCCGGAAAGGCTACGGCCAGAACATGTATCTTCGAACGTGAAATTTCCGCGTCTTCGGTTTTGCCAGGCTGCGCCTCTTCCACGGCGCGCTCCGTCTCTTCGGCAGCACGAGCGCGGACGGCAGCTTCGTCCCAGTCCTCGGCAGGCCTTCTCAGGGCTTCAGCGCTCACGGGAACTTCATCCTGGATATCGATTTCTGTCGGCGCGTTAGCGTCCGGCCCGGGATACTCTTCAGGGTCGATCAGCGTCAGCGACACTTCGGCCATGCCCGTGGGCTTGCGATCGCGTGTGCCGGCGAAGATCACATCTTCCATGCGCGATCCTCGCAGGGTCTTAGCGGACTGCTCACCCAGCACCCAGGAGATGGCGTCGGCAATATTCGACTTGCCGCAGCCGTTGGGCCCGATGATGGCGGCGATGCCGTCCCCATGGAACTTGAGGTCGGTGCGATCGCAAAACGATTTGAAGCCGAGAATCTGTAGCCGCTTCAGTTTAAGCAACGTGAACTCCTTGGAGACGCAGTGGCCAATGGCCAGTTGTCAGTGGCCAGTTCTTCGTTGTGAGGATTGCCAGCCTGTTTACCAAACCGATACCCCCGCGCCGAAACAAATCGTGCTCGGATCAATTCCCCGCCCGGCTGGAATGGGTGGGCACAAATTAGAGCTACTGTAACGGTGAAATCGGGGCGGGGTCAAGCAATATAACACTATATATTGTATGGCCTTTAGTCCGAGCGCGTCGGGTTGCGCACACATTGCAACACATTCCTGCTTTTGGGCTGAGGGAAGGACGAGGTGGGAGAACGGCTAGAGCAAAGTAATGGTAACGCGACTGCGCACGAAAAACAACGCAAAGCCGCGAATCAGGAGCCATGGAAACTGCGGACGCTCAGACAAGATTGCAGCCGCTTGCGGTAGCGCCGGCTTAAGCGGAGAGATGATCCGTTTTCCAGCACCACTTCATATTCGCCGGCTGCGCCGAGTTCCAGACTTCGCACTCGAGTAAGGTTGACGATGGTCGAGCGGTGGATGCGACAAAAGATCGTCGGATCTAGTTCCTGTTCGAGTTCCGAGATGCTGCGCCGTAGAAGGTGGGTTCTTGGTCCCACGTGCAGGCACGCATAATAATCGGCAGCCTCGATCCAATCGATGTCAGAGATTTTTACAAATGCGACCTGCCCGACGCTCTTGATCGCCAGGCGCTGTAGTTTTTGCGGCGAATCTTTACCACTCACGATTCGTTGCTTTGCGCGGCTAAGCGCTCGCTCGAAGCGGGGATTGTCGAAGGGTTTCAGCAGGTAGTCGAGCGCTCCGGCCTCGAACGCCCGCAGCGCGTACTGGTCGTAGGCGGTCACAAAGATGATTGCGGGAGGCAGTTGTGCGCCGAGGCGTTCAAGCACCTCGAACCCATCGCATTCCGGCATCTGAACGTCAAGGAATACAAGATCCGGAGTTACGGTGCGGATCTCCCCTAATGCGTCCGCGCCCGAACCGCATTCGCCGACGATTTCAATCTCTGGATCAAGTCGCAACAGCACACGAACATTACTGCGCGCGAGAGGTTCGTCGTCCACAATCAGCGTTCGTATTCTACTGGGACGTTCCACCACTGGACCTTCTCCTGTCGGACGTTCTTCCGCGCACCTGCATCAACCCTTGGACGACAGAGAAACGAAAGGCAGCGACAGCGACACTTCCACTCCGCCCGGTTCGCGATTCCGCATGCTCCACTCGAACCCGTCTCCATACAGGCCTTGCAGTCGAGTGCGTACGTTGGAGATTCCGATCCCGGGCTGTGTCTTCTGCCACTCCTCAGGCAGGCTGGGACCGTCGTTATACACGCTGAGCGTGAGCCTGCCGTTCGAGCGAACTGCGGCAATGCGGATCGCGCCGCCCTGCACTCGCTTCGCGATGCCATGCTTGATCGCATTCTCGACCATGGGCTGCAGAATCAGGCTGGGGACTTGAGCCAGGAACAGTTCCCCGGGAACATTCACGCTGACCTCAAGGCGCTCGGCAAATCGCACCTTCTGAATGTCCAGATACTTCTGCGCGAATTCCACTTCCTCTCCGAGCGTAACCTGTTGCCGGTCGGAATCCTCCAGAACGCGGCGAAGAAAATCGCTAAGCCCGGCAATCATGCTGACGGCCGCATCGTTTCTTTTCTCCCGCACGAGACCGGAGACGGCACTCAGCGTGTTGAACAGAAAATGCGGCTCGATCTGTTTACGCAGGGCGTTGAGTTGCGCCTTCGAAAGCTCCTCATTGAGATGAGCAGTCTCGGCTTGCTGAAGAGCCAAACGTTCGCGCGAATCGAGCAAGTAACTGACGATCAGGATGACGCCATAAAGAATCACGTACGAAAGCAGCCCGTTGTAGAACTTGTAAAGCCATAGCTCCAGGAACGGATCGGGCCGCGGGAGCTTGGCCCACGGGTTCAGCACTTCCTCAAGCGATGCGGTCCATGCGGCGTAAGTCAGACCAATGGCGGCGCAGGCAAATAGGTGCGCGCCCCAGGTGGAGAAGCGTCTCCATTGCGCTGGCGGATATTGCCCTCCCAGGCGCAGCACCAGAGGCGTTGCCAGAGCCCACGGCAGCCACGAAAGCAGCAGGGTCACAAAGAGTTGCGCCCAGGCATGGTGCATGCCTTCCGCGCGCATGACAAAGACGTTCTGAGTTGCATCGAACAGCGCGATGCCTGACCAGATCGCTGCAATCCAGAACCATCGCGGCGGCTCGGATCGATTGCGAAGCGCGTGCATATAAGGAATCGTATCCTACGCCGCAGCCGGAAAGGCCAACCATGCAGCGAATCGCCCGAACCTTGCAGCAGGAGGTCTGGCCCTTTGAATCGCGTGGCGCGATACTGGGACGCATGATGAGCAAAACTGCGGTTCTACTCTTCAGTCTATTCAGTGCGATGGTGCTACTGCCCGCAGCCGCCTTCCACCGATCCGCAACACCGGCGGGTTCGGGCCCCGAATATACCGGCGATGCCCAGCTCAGGTTCCCCGAGCATTATCGCGATTGGGTATATCTGACCACAGGTTTCGACATGAGCTACAACCCGGCGATGCGGATGGGCCATGACATGTTCGACAACGTGTTCGTGAATCCTGAGGCGTACAAGGCCTTTGTGGAAACGGGCACCTGGCCCGATAAAACCATTCTCGTGCTCGAAGCTCGCGGTGCACAGAGCAAGGGCTCGATCAACCAGCAAGGCAGCTACCAGGGCACCGAAGTCATGGCAGTGGAAGTGCACGTAAAGGACGAAGCGCATTTTCCCGGAAAGTGGGCTTTCTTTGGCTTCGATGACGGCAAAACCGCGAAGATGATTCCCGCCTCCGCTGACTGCTACACCTGCCACGCTGCTCATGCCGCCGTGGATACTACATTCGTGCAGTTCTACCCGACGCTCCTGCCGATCGCTAAAAGTAAGGGAACTTTGTCCGCTTCCTACGTGAAGGAGAATTCAGCGCCGGCTGCGAAGTAGGCTAGCTTCTTCCGTTGCGCTCCGCGCGTCCTTCGCTTGTCGGACAGCCGAGGCGGCTGTCTCCACATGGTTCTTGCCAGTTCTCTCCCCGTCTTCTTCGATCTTCCTGCGATCTTCTTCCCCGTTTCCTATTTTCCTCCCAGCTTCTCGAAGAACAAGCAGATGGTTTCGATCCCGTGGTGGAAGTTCGGGATGTGAAACTTTTCGTTGGGGGCATGGAGATTGTCGTCGGGAAGTCCGAAGCCCATCATCACGCTGGGGATTTTCAAAGCCTGGTAGATATCGTTGACGATGGGAATCGATCCGCCGCTGCGGATGAAGACGGTTTCCTTCTTAAACGTATCGCGCAGGGCTTCGGTAGCTGCTTTGATGTAAGGATTGTCGGTGTCGACCACGCAGGCCGGCCCTTTGCTCCAGACTTTGATCTTGGTCTCGATGCCCTTGGGCGTAAGCTTCTTCACGAACGCGCTATACCTCTTGAAAATGTCCTCGGGATCTTGATTCGGCACAAGTCGCATGGAGATCTTGGCTGCGGCTTTCGCCGGAATCACGGTCTTTGCGCCCGCGGCAACGAATCCTCCGGGCATACCGTGAACTTCAAGCGTGGGGCGCGCCCAGGTTCGATACAGAACCGAATAGCCTGGTTCGCCGGTGAGAGCCTTCGAACCGACTTCCGTCTTGCGATAGTGCTCCTCATTGAAAGGCAGGCGCTTCCAGGCTTTGAGTTCGTCTTTGCTGGGCGCCTTCACGCCTTTGTAAAAACCCGGAATCAGCACGTGACCCTTTGCATCTTTCAGTTTGCTGATGATCTCGATGAGCGCGAAGAACGGATTGGGCGCTACGCCGCCGTACACTCCGGAGTGCAGGTCGACCATCGCGCCGACGGCTTCGATTTCCGTATAGATCAAGCCGCGCAAGCCTACGCACAGTGTGGGAAGATTTGGCGCGAACAGCTCGGTGTCGCAGACCAGGGCGAAATCGGCTTTCAGCTTGGCTTTCTGCTTGCGGACATACTCGGCGATGGATTCGCCTCCGACTTCTTCTTCGCCTTCGAAGAGAACTTTGACGTTGATCGGCAGTTTGCCGTTGCTGGACTTCATCAGCGATTCCAGGGCTTTTACTTCCATCCACAGCTGGCCTTTGTCATCAACTGCTCCACGGGCGTAGATGTTGTTGTTGCGCTCCGTGGGCTCGAACGGCGGAGTGTGCCATTCATCGAGAGGGTCGGGCGGCTGGACGTCGTAATGCGCATAGCAGAGCACGGTGGGCTTGCCGGGCGCGTGCAGCCAATCGGCATAGAGCAGAGGATGGCCCTTCGTCGGGATCACTTCGACGTTCTGCATGCCGATGCGGCGTAATTCATCGGCTACAAAATCTGCGGCCTTCTTAACGTCCTGCTTATGTTCGTCGAGCGTGCTGACACTCGGGATGCGAAGAAGATCTTTCAGTTCGCTGAGAAAACGCGGCTGATTATTGCGTGCAAAATCCACTGCGGCGGAAGCCATCGGTTGATCCTTTCTGCTTGAGCGCGATAGTGCATGGTCACGTGCAGGTAACGTGCAGAGTCACGCTGGTGAGGAAACAACACAGTATACCCGAATGATCGTGCCGCGCAGCGGCCCTGCCGCCGCCTGATCTCTGGCTTTTCACCGGGCGCTGTTCAAGACTTTAGGCACTTCTTTTCGCCAAAGCCCCTTGAACTCTGGTTACGATGTCTGGTTTAATTGCGCGTTAGTTGGAAAGGGTGCCTATGTCTGCCAGGGATCTTCGCCGTCTACGCGGGAGCCTCTCCCGCCTGCTTTCAATGGCCGTATTCGGAACACTGTTGGTCTCGTCGCCTTCTCTTTCTGTCGCCCAGACCACCGTCAGCCAAGGCAGCATTCAAGGGACGGTCACTGATCAGAGCAACGCCGTCGTGCCGGGAGCGATCATCACGATCAAGTCGCTCACCACTGGGCAGGTCGTCACAGTCAAGACATCCTCGTCCGGTACCTACAACTCGGGCGGGCTTCCTGTCGGAGATTACCAGGTTCGCGTGCAGGCCAAGGGCTTCAAGACGGAGCAACTCACGATCCCGGTCCAGATCACCGTGACGTCCTCGGGCAACGTAAAGCTGGAAGTTGGCCAGGAAACCACCACGGTTGAAGTGCAAACCACTGCCATCACCGTCAACACGGAACAATCTGCGGTGCAAGGCATACTCAGTGGCGAGCAGATCGACAACATGCCGGTGAATGGACGCAGCTTCCTTGACCTCGCCCAACTGGAACCCGGCGTCCAGATGCAGGACGGAGGAAACTTCGATCCCACGAAAGTCGGCTATAACTCCGTTTCGATCAACGGAGACTTCGGCCGTACCCCCCGCATCGAAGTGGACGGCCTTGACGTTAGCGACGAGACGGTAGGCACTACCACGCAAAACATCGCATTGAGTTCCATCCAGGAATTCAGCATCGGCCGCTCTTCGCTCGATATCTCGACCGAGATCACCAGCACGGGCTCCGTTAACCTGGCTACTCGTTCCGGCACGAACGAGCTTCATGGTCAGGCCTTCTACCTGTTCCGCGATTACAGCGTTGGGTTCGCGAATCTTCCGGGCGCGGTCGATTCGCAGTTTCAGCGCAACCAGTTCGGCGGCCGGGTCGGCGGCGCAATCATCAAGAACAAGCTCTTTTTCTTTATCGACTCCGAACGGCTCAAGCAGGACAGCGCCGATTCCATCGTTGCCGGCGCTCCCTTTCAATTCCTGACGCGAGGCATCGACTCTCCCTTCAAGAGTTCGCAGGCCAGTGGAAGGCTCGACTGGCAGGCCACGCAGCACATCCGCGTTTTTTATAAGTTCACTTACGACTGGAATTATTCGACGTCTTCTGCCGCAACCGGCTTTTCCTATTACGCCAATCGCGACTTTGCCCCTGCCCATGCGGTTGGCATTGACATCAGTGAAGGCAACTGGTCCCACAGCATTCGCCTGGGATCCTTCAAGTTCCACAACCAGATTATCGGAGACACCAACTCGCAGCCGAATTCGATCAATCCATTTCCTAACGCCGAGCTTGACTTCGTCGACACCAATCTGTTCACCGGGCCAAATGATCTGGCGCCGCAGCAGACGTTCCAGAGCAACAAGCAGATTAAGTATGATGCCAGCCGGGTGCTGGGGGCTCACATCATTCGTTTCGGCGCAACGGTTAACGGCATTTCCACCGGTGGATTCGCGTCTTTCAACGGACTCGCTCCATTGCTGTTTTCTTATGTCAATTTCAACGAAGTGCCTACCGGAACCGTGCAGACATCACCGTTCTATTCCTGCAATCTTGGCACCAACTTCAGCGGCTGCGATCCCAATGTCGGCGACTATCCTTTTGCCGGCGGCTACGTCGGCAACGGCCAGGGCTTCAGTACCGAACTCCCGGCCTTCGGCTATCCTGCCGGCGGTTTGTTCGATACTCGCTTCGAGGCCTACGCGGGTGATTCCTGGAAGGTCAAACCTAACCTCACGCTGAATTACGGAATACGCTACATCCGCGATACCGGACGCACCGATAGCGATTTGGCCCCCATCCCCTGCTCGGCTACCACGTTAATCACTTGCAGCGGAAATCTCCTCGATCAGTGGGGAGCAGGACTGGGCAATCGCGTTCGTCAACCCAATCGGAATTTTGCTCCGCAGATCGGTTTTGCCTGGGATCCCTGGCACGACGGAAAAACGGTTATACGCGGCGGTGGCGGTCTCTACTACGAGAACAACATCTTCAACAACGTCTCCTTCGATCGCGAAAACAAGCTGGCCACCGGCCTGTTCAACCAGACTCCATATCTCAACTGCGAGCCGGGCGGGAGCGCGGGTTCGCTCTCGTTTGCCTTTCCTGGCCCCGGTGGCACCCAGAACCCTGTCACTTCCGTTGACGGCTACGATCTGGCAACGCAGGTTTGCTTCGCACCGCTCGGACCCAGCAGCATCAACGCAGAGGGCGCGGCCAAGGCGATGGCGGATTTGCAAACCCAATATATTGCGGCCACGGCGGCGGTTGGCGCCGCGGGGCAGAATCCGAATTTTGTGGGCAATACTTTGACCCTTGGCTATCCCTACAGCCCCAATTTCCGCACCGCCCGTTCTTATCAGATGAACATCGGCGTCCAACGCGAACTCACCAGGGGCGGCGTCTTGACGGTCGACTATCTCCGCAACATTGGCTTGCACTTTCAGGTTGGCGTGGACGTAAACCATGTCGGCGATTCCCGATACCTGGAGCTAAACGCCGCAAATAACGCCATTGCAAACACATTGGCGGAATGCGGCGTCGGTACTATTGATCAAGCCATTGCGGCTTGCCCGGGACTCTATCCAACAGGCGGCGGGGCCAGCATCAATGACTTCGCCAACAACGGCCTGGATTCCGGTGGCCCCTACTACGGAGGATATTCCGCCCCGTACTACGGACTTACTGCCGACACCGGTGCCGCCTTCGGAGGCATCAATCCAACTGTGGGAAGTATGTTCATGAACTATCCCATGGGCCGTTCGGTGTACAACGGTTTGCAAAGCGAGTACCGGCAACGAGTGAAGGATCCGTTCCGCGGCATGAGCGGTCTTGATCTTCAAGTTAACTACACACTGTCCCGCTTCGTCAGCGATGGCGGCAGCGACCAGCATTTCACCCCCAACGCATGGGACTTCCGCAACCCCACGGCTTTCATAGGCCCGACGTTGGAGGATCGCACCCACCAGTTCAAATTCGGAGCGACTTTCGAATTTGCTCACCGCGGTCCGCGGCTCAGCCTGATCGGCGGCTTTGCATCGCCTCAGCCCTCCGATCTACGATTGCCCACGCAAGGAACCGTGGGAGAGATCTACCGCTCTGACCTGACTGGGGACGGTACCACTGGTGATTTCCTGGACTCTGCCACCACTGGCATCGGCCACCCCGGTTCGTTCTCGCGTTCAGTCTCACCAAAGAATCTGAATGCCTTCATCACCAACTTCAACAACACGGTGGGCAATGGGACTACGCTCACGCCAGCCGGCCAGGCGCTGGTCACAGCCGGTTTATTCACACAAGCTGAGTTGATCAGTCTGGGTGCGGTTGTTCCTTCGGTCCAACCGGCGCCAGCAAACAATGCCGGGAACGGCTACTACAAAGATGTCGACACAATTGTGAGCTGGCCTTTCAAGGTTCGCGAACGCCTAACCATTTCTCCCAGCGTTTCCTTTTTCAACGTTTTCAATTTCGTGAACTTCGGGCCTCTTGGGGTTTCAGGAACGGACAGTGGACTGACTGCCGGGGGTGGCGCCATCAACGGCACGGTCGCCGGGACTAATGCGGGTACCAACACGGTGCGAATTGGACGCGGCAGCGGGGTGTTCGCCGTGGGCGCTCCGCGCGAAGCTGAATTCGGTTTGCGTTTTGACTTTTAGCTCCAAAGCTTGGCGCGTCGGATCGAGTTTCGGCTCGATCCGACGCTTTAGAGACATCCGTACGCGTGTGTAATCGACTCCGCTGCTCTGCTTCCGGGCGCCATTCCAACCTCACCACTCGCAAACTTTCAGCACTGCCATCCCCAGTAATGACGATGAGGTGTACACTACCGTCGCCCAGGGGTGTGCGAAGAATGCGGGATCCTGGCTAAATCACGGAGGATCAAAAACATGAACAAGAAAGTGTTGACAGTTTTTGCAGGGCTGTGCGCGCTCGCGATGTCTGCGGTATGGACCTTGCCGGCAAGCGCCCAGATGTCGGAAGCAAAAGAAAAACCGCCGATGTATTCGTATGTTGCGTATTGGAACCTTCCCCGCGCGCAGTGGGGGGAGATGGCAAAGGAAGACGCGTCGGACCAGAAGTTGCTAGACAAGGCTGTCGCCAACGGGACTCTTGTGGGATATGGCTTCGACGAGAATCTGGTTCACCAGGCCGACGGCGCAACTCACGACAGCTGGTGGTCCGCGAACTCCATGGCCGGATTGCTCAACACGCTCGACCAGTTCTATAAGTCGGGCGGTACCAATTCCCCCGTCCTCGTCAGCTCTACGAAACACTGGGACAACATTTTCGTGAGCCGGCATTACAACTACCATTCCGGATCATGGAAGGATCTCTACACTCAGGGATCGGCCTATAAACTAAAGGCGGACGCTCCGGACGACGCGGTAGAGACGTTAAGCAAGAACCTCATCGTTCCGCTGCTGGAGAAAATGCTCGCCGACGGCACGATTCACGAGTACGAAATCGACACTGAAGCGGAGCACACTCAAGCGCCCGGAACATTTTGGATCTTTTACCTCGCGGCCAACGCGGAAGGCATCGATAAGGTCAACGCCGCGATCCGGGAGTCGATGAAAGCAAACCCCCTGGGCGGTCCGGCATTTGGTTCCATGGTGGACTTCACCGAGCACCGTGACTACCTGGCTCGCACCAGCGCCACGTACAAATAAGGCTCAATCTGCGCTCTATAGGAATCAACTAAGGCGAGCCCGCAGAGCCGGGCTCGCCTCACCTTTGTGCGGCTTTTCTTATTCAGAGTCTTATTCAGAGTCCCAGGTCACAGTGAAGCTCGACCCGTCCGAACTGAGGGCCGACGGCACACCTTCATCCGCGCCGGTGGTTCCATTCACCATGATTGACTCGAAAATATTGGAGCCGAACGCACCGATTGCTCCGGATACGGCGGAATCGGTTGCGTCATTTGTGCTACTTACGCCGGTGTAGTTCTCGCCGAAGTCAACGATGCCGAAGTCGGACAAGGGCAGGATGCCACCACTTCTGGTACAGCAGGGAGCTTCGGCAATCCACTCAGCCGACGTTCGTTGCGCACCGGAGACCCTCGAGCTCTTGCTGAAGGATTTCCCCGTGGTCTCGTTGGTCAGGGTGATCGTGAACTCCGTGCCGCTATAGGTCACGGACGCCGATATGTGGTTGCCGGGCGACACGGGAACACTGGTGATCTCAATGGATGGATTCGGGTAGAACTCGTACCAGGCATAGTAAGACGCCCTGGAGCCGTTGCAGTCGGAATCCGTTCCCGTCTGCTCGACGGTGCTTGAGGTCCAACCGTCAATGCCCACCCAGAATGAGCTGTAGGTGTTGGGCGTCTTCGAGCAAGTAACCGTGGGCACGGTCCATGAGCCCAGGGCCTTGGTGAAGGAAGTGCCTTCCACGGCGTAGCCGCTCCAGTTGGTGCTGTCCTCGACCGTGATGTTATCGACCAAGCGAGGAGGACGACCAGGATAGACCCTTCTTGGTGCGTGCTGACGAGGCGGGACTACTGGTGTGTCTGGCGTTGCGGCAGGCCCACTGGAAACCTGCGCCAGCGCGGGTGCGATAGCAAGCACGAACGAAATTCCCGAGATCCGTAACCCTTTCGATAGCATAAATCTCTCATCCTTTCGCGCCGGGACTTGCATGCAGCCATCCCGGAACCGCGCCATTTTAAATGCGAGCGGGGGCGCGCCAAGATATTTTGCTTAGGATTTCCAAAAAACGAACAAGGATGTTTCCCTATTCGATCCGCGGTTAGAGATTCTTTCGGGTCCACTGGTCGACGCGGTCGAGCGCCTGCTGCAGGTTCTCCAGAGAATTGGCGACGCTGAAGCGCAGGTAGCCTTCGCCGAAGTCGCCGAAGGCGGTGCCGGAAAGCGCCGCTACTCCGGCTTGCTCGAGCAGCGCGTCAGCCAGCGGTTTCGACTTCCACCCGGTCTTCGTGATGTTGGGGAAAACATAGAACGCGCCTTTGGGCATGCGGCAGGAAAATCCCTTGATCTTATTCAAGCCCGCAACGAACACATCGCGACGATGTTTGAATTCGGCGCACATATGATCGACTGAACCTTGATCTCCGCGCAGTGCTTCGATGCCCGCCATCTGGGTAAAGCTGGCGGTGCACGAATTCGAATTCGTCATCAGCCGCGTAATATGTGCCGCCAGGTCCGGCCGCATTACGCCGTAGCCCAAACGCCATCCGGTCATGGCATAGGTTTTCGAAAACCCATCCAGCAGGATGGTTCGCTCCTGCATGCCGGGCACAGACATAACGGAGAAATGTTCGCCTTCAAAAAGCAGCCGGCTGTAGATCTCATCCGACAACACCAGAATGTTGCGGTCGCCGATCACGTTCGCAAGCTGCTCGACTTCCCTGCGCTGCATGACGCCGCCGGTGGGATTGTGCGGCGAATTCAGGATGATCAATTTCGTTCGGTCCGTGATAAGAGCTGCGAGTTCGTTGACATCGAGCGAGAAATCTCGTTCCTCGCGCAGGTGGATGGGAACCGCCCGTCCACCGACGTAGTGGATCATCGACTCATAAATCGGAAAACCGGGGTTGGGATAGATAACTTCATCGCCTTCATCAATTAACGCCAGAATCGTAAAGAAAATAATTGGTTTACCACCGGGAACGACCACGACTTCTTCCGCCGCAACTTTCACGCCGCGGGTGCGGCTGACGTAATCGGCAATGGTCTGGCGAAGATCGGGCAGGCCGGCGGCGGGACCGTAGTGCGTCCAACCCTTGTGCAGCGCATCGACGCCAGCTTCCACGACGTTGGCGGGAGTGTCGAAATCGGGCTCGCCGATTTCCAGGTGAATGATGCTCTTGCCCTGGCGTTCGAGCGCCCGCGCCTTGTTCAGAACTTCGAAGGCAGTCTCCGTGCCGAGGCGCGACATGCGGCGCGCCAGTTGCAATTCATGCTGCGTAGTTTGTGCCATGATGACCAACGCTCCTGATGATCCAAACCGGACATTATACGCCGTGGAAGCGGGCATCTCTGTGATTGCAGGAGTGAGCCGCCTTTAAAAAACCGGATGAACCACGAAGGACACCAAGTATCACGAAGGTCTCGGTTTCATTTTTTCCTTCGTGTGACTTCGTGTCCTTTGTGGTTTACATTTTCTTAAGCTGACACAGTCCTGGGACATCAGTGGGAATGCGGAAGAAATTCGGCCGGTAAAGGGTTGGCTGGCGTTTCTTCCTGCCAGTAGATCGTGAGTATCCACCAGCGCGTTCCATCGAAGAACAGTTGAAAACTATTGATGCCGCGGGCAAAAGGCGCGGCGTCTTTTGCGTCATGCCTCGATTCGTACGTGCTGAACGCTTGCAGGATGTTCCCCCATTTTTCAGTGCGCCGGGCAATTTCTTTCTCCGCGAAGCCATTCTTCTCAAAGTACGGGGTGGCGCGATCGATGTAGTCCTGCACACTGTAAGAAGTTGTGCTCATGCCACCTTCTTTGTTTTGTTTAGTGGGGATCAGGCGCGCGCCGGTATAGAAAAGCGAACGCATGCGGTCCCAATCCCGTTTCTGTCCGGCAGGACCGGAGATCACGTCGTAGACAGCGGCCATAATGGCGTCCGGCGATGAGACATCTGCCGGGGCTGCCGGCGCTGCTGGCGCGACCGCCGGCGGGAGGGAACCGGCGGCGGTGCCTGGTTCTGCGCGGAACTCGCGCCTGCACTCAACACAAAACAAAGTCCGAGTAGAGCTATCCGGTGCATTGACATCGTAATCCTCCTAGGACAGTTTTTCGCTTCACGGATTGGACGAATGCTGTGGGGTTTAGTTTAATTCTTCGAGGACAACGATACCGCGAGGCTGTGCTCTTTGTTCTGCGGAAAGAAGCGACTTGGTCGACGGAGTGGAGGCAGTTGCCCCTCCGGAGCATTGGTAGCTAACCTGGTCGCCCTGATTGGGTGTCCCTCTGTCCCTTGCTCGCATGGGAAGGTTGTGGGGGTCGTGAGTTTCCTAGGACTAGGCACGACTCAACACCCAGGCCTTACATTGTCAGATTAGGATGCGGTGGCTGTGGAGGGAAAGGTCAGATGTCACAATGGCGAACATTTTTCTGTGGAAAACTGAAAGTGACCGCAGCGGCTAAAGCCGAACAAACAACCGTGCAGTTAACGCAGCGCTGAAGCGCTGCTCCACCCAGTTTATTCCGAGACGCTGTGTTCTTCGTTTTGGGCGCGCAGGACGCGGTCAACCGAGTAGGGGGCGCGGTGGCGAGGTTCGTGGTAGTGGCGGACCTGCATCTCGCCGAGCAGGCCGATGGCGAGCAGATTTAATCCACCGAGAAGCAGACCGAGAGCCAGCATCATCAGCGGACCATGCGAAGCCATCACCGGAACATGGCGCAGGAACTTCTCTACTCCCAGCCAGGCTACGATGCCGCTGCCGCCGAACAGGGTTAGCAGGCCGAAGGTGCCGAAGAAGTGCAGCGGGCGCGAAAGATAGCGGAGCAGAAAGCGAATGGTGATGAGATCGAAGAAAACGCGGAAGGTGCGGGAAATGCCGTAGTGCGAAGCGCCGCGTTCGCGGTTCACGTTGCGGATGGGCACTTCGCAAATCGACGCGCCGTACGACGACGCGAGCGCTGGGATGAACCGGTGCAATTCTCCGTAGAGCGGCACCTGTTCGAGGATCTCGCGGCGATACGCTTTGAAGGTGGTGCCGAAGTCGTGAATCTCGACGCCGCTCAGCTTGGCCATCAGCCAGTTCGCCATGCGAGAAGGGATGCGGCGCATCCAGAAATTATCCACGCGAAGTTTGCGCCAGCCGCTGACGATGTCGTAACCAGCCGCAATCTTTTCCAGAAACAGCGGGATGTCGGCGGGATCGTGCTGAAGATCGCCATCCATGGCGATGACGTATTCGCCGCGCGCATGGTCGAAACCGGCGGCCAGTCCGGCGGTTTGGCCGAAGTTGCGGCGGAGCTTGACCACCGTAACTCGGCTATCGACGGCCGCAATCTCGCGCAACATGGCGAAGGTGTGGTCGCTTGATCCGTCATCGACCAGCACAATCTCGAAGGTGCCGCCTGCGGCCTCCATCACCGCTTTCAGGCGGTCGTAGAGATCGGTGACGTTCTCCTGCTCATTGTGCAGAGGGACGACGATGGAGTACTTGGGCACAGGTTTTTATTATAGCGCGTCGGGCATACCCTGCACGCTGAATTCGTGCCGGGAGTAACATCAGTTTGGACTACTCCTTGAGCTTCAGACGGGACTTGTTCTCTTCGAGGAACTTCTTTATGTCATCTGCCGCTCCCAGCAAGCGGTTCCATTGCTCGTAGTAGAGCGTGACTGGGAAGCGGCCTAGTCCGTAGACGCTGACGCCGCCTTTTTCGCCGACCTTGAAGGTCATCTCGCCGCTGCGCTTCCTGGTGTCAACTTCTTTTTCTAATTGGGATAACTTGGCTTTGAGTTCTTCGTAAGTTGGTTCTGACATTGTTTCCCTCGCTTGTAAAATTTGACCGTCCCGCAGGGGCTAAAGCCCCCTGTCTTTGCTAGGCCGATAGCGGCGCGGCTTAAAGCCGCGCCCTTTCAAAGCCACCAAGCTTTCAAAACCCGTTCGACTAGAACAGCCTGATCCATAGTAACTTGCCCGGCGTTGTCTTGGGCGAGACAACCGATATAAGCTATAGAGAATCTATCCCAATGCAGGAACGTATGCGTTTGACTTGCCGATGGTTGACGTGGCTCTGCCTGTCGCTGATGTTGTGGGCGGCGGTGGCGGAGTCTACGCACAACCATCCCAACCGAACCGAATCGGCCTCCTGCTCCATCTGCGCGGTAGCCCATAGCACTGCGCCCACAGCCATTTGCAATCACACCCGGCCGGTTTTTGAAGCGGTCGGACTGTTGCAAGAAGAAGAAGTTATCGCGAAAGCCCGGCTCAGTGTCTTTGACTTGGGCATTCGTGGTCCTCCTGCCGTCTAGGGATTCCTCAACATTGAAGCTCCGGCGTGCATGCCGGCCGAATCCCTATTTCTTGACTATGGTCCGGGAGGACTCATGCTTACTTCATACAAGCAGTTCATCGTCGCGATTCTTGTCGTCTCTTTGTGTCTGGCTGGCACTCTCGCTAACGCACAGTCAGGTGGCAATTCTGGATCTATCAGCGGCACCATTCTCGACCCCACGGGCGCCGTCGTGCCCAATGCGACGGTTGAGGTTCACAACCCAGTCAGCCATTTTGATCGATCCACCACCACGGATAAGTCGGGTAATTTCAGCATTCCAAACGTGCCGTTCAATCCCTATCACATGACAGTAACGGCAACCGGATTCGCGCAGTCTGCGCAAGATGTCGACGTGCGATCGGTCGTGCCTGTCAGCGTCAAGGTCAATCTCCAGGTATCTGGTTCCACCACGTCAGTCACGGTCGAAGCCGGGGGAGATTTAGTGGAGAACGATTCGACCTTCCACACCGACGTGGACAAGAACTTGTTCGATAAGATTCCTTTGGAGAGCGCGTCATCCTCAGTGAGTTCGCTGGTTACTCTGTCAACGCCGGGAATTGCAGCCGATTCGAACGGCCTATTCCATGGCCTCGGCGATCACGCCGAAAATTCGTTCTCCGTGGATGGCCAGCCAATAACCGACCAGAAAAGCAAGGTATTTTCGAATCAGATACCGCTTGATTCGATCGATTCTATGGAAGTAATCTCCGGCGCGCCACCCGCGGAATATGGAGGCAAGACCAGCGTGGTGATAGTAGCCACCACACGCTCGGGCCAGGGTGTAACCACGCCTCACGGCAGCGTCACCACTTCTTACGGGTCGTTTGGCAGCTCCGATATCGCCGCCAATCTCGCCTACGGCGGCGCAAAGTGGGGGAACTTTATCTCTGTCGGAGCCCTAAACAGCGGCCGGTTCCTCGACCCACCGGAGTTCGCCGTAATGCACGACAAAGGGAACGAAGAAAATTTATTTGACCGGGTCGATTATCAATTCTCAACCAAGGATTCGTTTCACCTCAATTTGGGATTCACCCGCTCCTGGTTCCAGACGCCAAATTCCTACGATTCGCAATTGGCAACCCCGTGGAACGGGGTGGTTGTAGCCAACGGCGGTCTCGATCCTGACGGCAACATCGTCGGCCCAGCGGATCAACGTTCCCAGATCAAGACCTTCAACATCGCACCCAACTGGACTCGCCTGCTCAATGCCGCTACCGTGTTTGCTCTGGGCGCTTTCGTCCGCAGGGACGGGTACAACTACTACGGCAGCAGCAACCCTTTTGCCGACCTGGGCGCGCCCGGCCTGCAGAGCGAAACTGTAAGTCAAAGACGCACGCTCTTAAATGCTGGGCTGCGCACAAACGTTTCCTACGTAAAGGGAATTCACAACGTCAAAACCGGAGCCACTTACGAACAGACTTTTCTTGACGAGAAGGATCCGTTCGGCCTCGTCGATCCGAGACTGAACGCTCCGTGTCTGGACGCGAACGGCGTCCCGGTGTTTGTTGGTAATCGCGATATCAATGATCCGTCGCAGTGCCCCACCGCGACGACAACTAGTCCAGCTCTTTACCCGGCACCGTTTACTGCGAATCCCGGTTTTGACCCCTTATTGGGTTGCTACGATCTGACCCGTCCGACACCCTCTTCGGCTGACGGCTGCCCGACACAAACGAGCGGCCTCTACACCTTCAACGGCCACACGGACGTCAGAACTCGGTTTGTACGTCCAGGATTCGATCACCAAAGGAAACTGGGCCTTGAATCTGGGGTTGCGGGGTGATTTCTACAACGGACTTACGACCCACCGGGAGGCCGAACCTCGCGTTGGCGCCGCCTACAACATTAAGCGTACCAACACGGTTCTTCGCGTTTCCTACGCCCGAACGATGGAGACGCCCTTCAACGAAAACCTTGTGCTTTCCAACGAGGGATGCGCCAACCCCGTGCTAAATCCGCTGCTTCTCTGCTCCGGATCGAGCGTTACCCCATTTAGTCCCGGGTGGCGCAATGAATTTCACGCTGGAATCCAGCAAGCCTTCGGGAAATATCTGGTCTTCTCGGGGGAATATATCTGGAAGTACACGCACAATGCCTACGACTTCAGCGTGCTGGGCGCCACGCCGATCACCTTCCCGATCGAATGGGATCGGTCTAAGATTCCTGGATACGCGGGCCGTGTCAGCGTGCCGAATTTACATGGATTCTCGGCGCTCATGGTCTTCTCCAGCGTGGCTGCCCGCTTTTTCACTCCACAGATCGGCGGCGCCGGCGCTGTTCCCTCTGCGTCCGGTCCGTTCCGTATCGACCACGATGAAAAGTTCAACATGACCGCTCACATCCAGTACCAGCCGTGGAAACTTGGCCCGTGGGTTGGTTTCAACTGGCGCTACGACAGCGGCCTGGTAGCCGGCCCGGCACCTTGCGCGGGAGGACAAGACTGTGCCAATGGCCCAGCGGGAAGCGCCACGGTAGTGGATACTTCAGGGCTGAGCGCGGATCAACAGTTTGCATCAGGACTGACTTGCAACGGCGTGCGCGCCATCCCGCCCAGCAAGGCAAATCCCCTGGGCACTTTCATCAGCCCCACCAACTTATGCCCCGCCAACGAATACGGGTCGTCGCTTCTACAAATACCGGCGCCCGGAACCGAAAACGACGACCACAATCCGCCGCGTATCGCTCCGCGGAATCTCTTCGATATCTCGGTCGGCCATGACAACTTGTTTCACGGCGACAAGTACAAACTGAGTGCGCGTTTGACGGCTGTTAATTTGACCAATAAATACGCGCTCTACAACTTCCTTTCGACTTTCAGCGGGACACACTACGTGACGCCGCGATCGCTCACGGGGGAGATCGGTTTCCACTTTTAGCGAAGGTGTTAATAGCGGGCGGCCGCAATCCCGGCCACCTTTTTCTTAACTCTAGAACTCTGCCAAGACGCGAGGTTTGTAAATCAATGTAAAGGCGCGGTCAATCTTCGGATAGGAGGAGTCAGACTGTTAGAATGCCTATGTCGCTATTCCGGCGCCGTGAGATTGTTTTTCGGGGAGAAATGCTTGTCGATGAAGTTCGTCGCGCGGTCTTATATGGCCTTCGTGTTTCTAATCTTTTTTTCTTTTCCGGGCGCGGCGCAGCAAACCCCGCCCCCGGCAAATCCCGCGCCTTCAACTTCGCAAACTGAACCTTCGGCCAAGCCCGCTGCACCGGCACAGGACGCACCATCTCCAGCTTCAAATCAAACTCCATCCGACAAGGACAAAGACAAGGCCGGGCAGAGTACCAGCAGCCAGGGAAAAACTGCAGGAACATCGGCAGGAACATCGAATGACCGGCTTTTTCTCGCCCTGCCTAATTTTCTGACCCTGGAGAATGCCGGCAAAGTACCGCGGCTCACCACCGCCCAGAAATTCAAAGTCGTGGCCCGAGGCTCATTCGATAAGATCGAATTTCCGTGGTACGGAATTCTGGCGGGCATCAGCCAGGCGGAAAACAGCGAGCCGGGTTACGGTCAAGGTTGGGAAGGCTACGGAAAGCGCTATGCTTCGGCCTTTGCGGATGGGACCATCGAAAACTTCATGGTGGCTGCGGTGATGCCGTCGCTGCTGCATGAGGACCCTCGATTTTTTCAGACCAGCGAAGGTAGTTTCTCGCACCGGGCTGGTTACGCGGTCAGTCGGATCTTTGTGACCCGCACCGATTCCGGCCATTCGCGATTCAACTACTCAGAAATTATCGGTAGCGCCCTGTCGGCAGCCATCTCCACCAACAGCTACCACCCCCGATCTTTCATCACTACCCGCTACGATCCGACCACGAACATGTTGACCTATGTTCACAACGCATCCTCCCGCACTCTTCCGAATACTCTCAGCGTATGGGGAACGCAGATCGCATACGACACCATCACGATTGTGATAAAGGAGTTCTGGCCCGACATCCATCGCAAGATGACCAACAAGAGTACGGGCAATCCGCCGCAGACCGGCAGTTCCCATCCGTAGATCAATCCTGCGGCGACTGAAGGCTTGAAGCACATTCTGCTACGGATCTCGTGCTAACCCGGCTGCGCGGCTTCCGGCTTGAAGATAATGCCCTGGCTGATTCTGCTATTCATGACCACACGCATCGGCGCGTCGAAGCGCAAGTGGCGGACGCATCCGTCCTCGTCTACGGAAGGCTGCTCGCTCAGCCACCCCCAATCCACCGAGCCTTCGCCCGCATCCGGATTCACCGTGAAGTAGCCAATCTGGAATGCTGTGAGGTTCTGGAAGAAATGACTTCCCTGCGATGGCATAACGCGAAAGTCGCGGAAACCGGCCTCAACAATCACGCGTGCGCCAGAAATTTCATCCCACTCTACCGGAATGCCGAGCCAGGGATCGTTCGATCCCCAACGACCTACTCCGATCAGCAGATACGGCCGGTTCTCCGCGCCGAGCAGACCGTTGAAATGAGCGACCGCCTTCGCGACTTCCTGACTGCGGCTGCGCTCGAAGCGTTGTGAATCGACGACCACCACGTCGTACAGGTTCTCAATGCGGCCGTTCCCAAGAACCTTGCTGCTTTGGCAAAGCACTCGTTGCGGATCGGCGTGGTCGAGCGACAAATCCTGGTAGTCGCGCGAAAGGGTCAGCGGACGAAGTTGCAGGAAGCCAAACTCAGCCGCTTCGCCCGGCCGCCGGGGAAGGCGAACCGCAAATTCGATTTCCACGGGAATACCCAAAGCATCTTCTCCGGCTTTCACCAGCGTCTCAAGAATGGCTGCCAGCGGAAACAATCCGTGTTTGAGCATCGGCGCGAAGCTGATGATGCGCACTCCGGGCCGGCTCACTCCGTCGTATACCGCGTGGTTGTCGACCGAATAGGTGGAACCGACCGCGGGCAATGTGCCATCGGCCTCGGCCGCATCCAGACCAAAGCACATTTCGTGCAAGTGCTCCGGGCGGCCTTGCGGAATGCCGTCAAACGCGAGAGCCCAGAACTCGGTTTGTGAATTCGCCAGGATGTCGTCCACCGAAGAGAATTGCGGCAGGCTCTGCGGATAGCGCGGGCAAAATGTCAGGCACCTCCCGCCGTCAACCACGGCCCGGCCAAGTCCCAAGGCCACAGCGGCAATGCCATCGGCGAACGTCATCGGCGGTACGGGATAGAAATTGTGCGAGCGCACCACGCCCGAGAAATCAGGATAGAAGCGTTGTTTATGCGCGTTGCCGACTAGTTGCTGGACGATCACCGCCATCTTTTCTTCTTCCAGCCGGTACGGAGTGGCGCGCACGTACGCCTTGGCATGGCGGCTGAAGGTTGAGGCATAGACGCGCTTGATGGCGTCGATCAACTCGGCGAGGCGCTCTGCCGGGTTGACCTGCTGGTTGCCCAGCATGAAGGTTTCATACACTCCGGTAAAAGGCTGGTATTGCGAGTCTTCCAGCAAACTGGAAGAGCGCACGGCGAGCGGATACGCGACCTCGGCAAGAAATACCTTCAGATTTTCTTCCAACTCCGCGGAAAGTGGAGAAGCCAGGAATTTCTGCAGAATCTCGGCATCGTCTTCGCATTGCAAAGCGAAATCGAGCAGGTTGTTCTCGGTCATGAATTGATCGAAAGCATCCGTGGCCAGCACCAAGGCGGGAGGCACCGCGATGCGGACGCCAGGAAAGCGCCGCGCGATGCGGTTCTTGCGCAAGAGATGGCGCACAAAAGCAAGGCCGCGCGCCTTGCCACCCAGCGATCCAGCGCCGATCCGCAGGAAACCTGTCTCCGAAGGCTTGAAAGTATCGGCGTTAAAGTCGCCGATCAGCAACTCGCTCTGTTCGCGGCGGTAGTCGTTGATCGATTCAATCAAATTCTGCCGCAAATGTTCTGGGCTGGCATAGTCGGAGACTTTGCGCGGGCGCAATTTGGCGGCCAAGGCAAACTCGGTTCGAGCCATCAGCCAGTGGGAAAAGTGGTTGCTCTGGGCGTGGTAGGTGAGGCTTTCGGCGGGAACGGTTTGCAACTGTTCTTCAAGTTGATTCAAGTCTTTGGCGCGGCCGACTTCTTTCATATCGGGCAGGCGGAATATGAAATCACCAAAGCCAAATTGCTCGGTGAGAATTCGGCGCAAGTCTTTCAGCAGCGTGGGCGAACGCTTTCGCAAAAACGAATATCCGGCGGCTAGCGCGCGCGGACGAAACTCAGTGCGGCTGGTCTGCAAGACTACAGGCACATCCGGCACCAGCGCCTTCATCAGGCGGGCGAGTTCGAAACCGGCCTCCGGGCTGAGTTTGTCTTCCCAGGGAAACTCCACGTCCGAGACGAGGCCGATCAGGTAATCGCGATACTCCTGCACCAACTGGGCCGCATCTTCGAAGTTTGAACTCAGCAGAATCTTCGGGCGGGCCTGCATCCGCACGAGCTTGTGGGCGACGTTGATGCCTTCCTGAATGACCCGCCGCGACTGCTTGATCAGCTCCGTGTAAATCACCGGCAGAAACGACGAGTAGTAACGGATGTTGTCTTCCACCACCAGCAATACGGGCACTCCCATGGCCCGCGTGTCGTGCAAGACGTTGCGCTTGTCTTCGATGTACTTTACGATCGCGATGAGAATGCGCGCGTTGCCCTGCCAGAGAAAAATGCGTTCGATATCGGTGATTGGATTCTTGCTGATGAAGTTCTTGATGGCGCGGTAATCGTAGGCGAGAACAACCACTGGGACGTCCAGACCGGAACTCTTGACCTCGCGTGCCAGTTCTGCGGCAGTCATATCGCCGACGGCGAGGTTGGTGACAATCAGGTTAAAGCGCGGCTGCGAGCGCGCCAAATCCAGAGCTTCGGCGCAGCTCGCAACATGGGTGATGCCGGGAATCTGCTGCAGGTTGAGTTCGAGCGATTCGTCGATCAGCAGTTCATTGAGGCGTCCGTCTTCGCGCAGGATGAAAGAATCGTAGAGGCTTGAGACCAGAAGGATGTTCTGGACCTTGAAGGGCATCAGATTGTCGAAGCCTTCGAGGCGCGCTTCGGCGTCGAGAAGAGGCTCGGCGATGGGGCGGGTGGTCATGGCGGGAGAGTTAACAGAGGATCATACGCGCGTCAGACGGATATCATCACCCAGATCCTAAGAAAAAAGACGCTCCAAGTCGCGGGCGCCATGCACGACGCGCAGCACGAACACCTCATCATCGTCGAACTTGTAGAAGAGCAAATGTTTTGGGAATCCTGCTATGAGGGTTCGCCTCACGCCCCGCAAAGCCTCTGTGCGGAATGTACAGGGTGCGCCTGTAGCAGGACGACGGACTACTTGCGAGACTGCCGATTTCACTGATTTTTCCCGGTGTCGCGTCAATTTTCGCCCCGATTGCGCGGAATACCACTCGGCCTGATCGAGGATGTCGGCAACGGCCGCATCGCTGAAGACAAGCCGCCGCTTTTTCATCGGCGGCGGGCGTGCTCACGAAGCGCCGCAATCAGGCCTTTGCGGCGAATGTCGGCAACGGGAATTTCGATTTTCGGCCCTTTTGCCGCGGCCGTAAGTTCTTGCTCGAGACTGTGCAGGCGTCGTTCTTTGTCCTGACGAATCAACTCCCGCACATATTCGCTGGGCGTGCCCCAATCGCCCGTCGCGACTTGCCCTTCTACGTATTCTTTCAGAGCCTCGGGGAGAGAGATATTCAGTGAGGTCATGGCCATGGCTTCATAATATGACAGATTATGACGGTTGCCTACAGTATCAGAGGTGCCTAAAGTAGCTGCCAGTTCCGCTGGCGGAAACCCGCACTCACGTCTTGTCGGTTTGCGAAACATAGGAGAAGGATGAAAGGTTTACGGCCGTTTCCTCTTCTCAAGAGTAGTTCCGACCCGCCGCGCTGGCGCAGTAGACCCTCTGTCGCCTCATGCTCATTCTTCCTCGCCCAGTGCAAGGGCGTTTTGCCAACGCTGTCTGTTGCATTGACGTTCGCGCCGCTGTCCAGTAGCACTTGGGCGACATCAGTGTGCCCGTTGTATGCTGCTACTGCGAGCGGCGTAGAACCATGAGAGTCCTTAGCGTTCACATCAGCCTTGGCGGCGATCAGTACGCGCACGACATCGACGCTGTCCTTCGCAGCCGCAGTGTACAGGGGCGTTACGCCAAAATCGTCTCTAGCATCGACCTTGGCCTTACTAGCGAGCAATAGCTCCGCCGCGTCCTTGCGGTTGTGCAAAGCCGCGTATTGGAGAGCCGTCCCTCCGGTTTTGTCCTCGCTGAATACCAGACTAGAATTCTGTTGGAGAAGCGCCTTCATTGTCGCCACATCGCCGTTCGCCGCTGCCCGACGAAGTGCACTGCCTTGGGGGTAGCCTTGCGGCAGGCGGGCGCAAGGCCAAGGAGTGCCAGCGCGAAAAGCAGTACGACGCCACAACACGTTTTTCGAGATGACATCACAATCGTTGGATCACTTAGCAACTACTGCTACACCAAGCCCTGATCTAGCATCGCATCCGCTACCTTCATGAAGCCGGCAATGTTGGCGCCATTGACTAAGTTGCCGGACGTGCCGTATTTCTCGGCCGTTTCGTAGCAGTTGCGGTGGATGGAGATCATGATCTTGTGCAGCTTGTCATCCACTTCTTCGCGAGTCCAGGAAATGCGCGCACTGTTCTGCGACATTTCGAGACCTGACGTGGCCACACCGCCGGCATTTGCCGCCTTTGCTGGACCGTAGAGAATCTTGGCATCCAGAAACAACTTGGTTGCCTCCAGCGTGCTTGGCATGTTGGCGCCTTCGGCGACCAGCTTGACGCCATTCTTCAAAAGATTCGCCGCATCTTTCGCGGTGATCTCATTCTGCGTGGCGCTGGGGAACGCGCAATCCGCTTTGATGTTCCACAGCGGGCTGTGCTCCAGCTTTACGTCGGTGGGCATGAAGATCGCTTTCTTGTAGCGGTCGGCATAGTCGCGGATACGCGCGCGGCGAACGTTCTTCAACTCGAGAACATAAGCCAGCTTCTCGCGATCAATGCCATCCGGATCGTAGATCACGCCATTCGAATCCGAAACAGTCACGGGCTTCGCGCCGAGGTCGAGCAACTTCTCGACCGTGTACTGCGACACGTTGCCGCTGCCGGAGACCAGGCAGAGCTTGCCATCGAGCGAGTCCTTGCGGCTCTTCAGCATTTCGTCGGCGAAGTACACGCAGCCGTAGCCGGTCGCCTCTGGACGAATTAGAGATCCGCCCCAGTTCAACCCCTTGCCCGTAAGCACGCCGGTGAATTCATTGCGCAGCCGCTTGTACTGGCCGAACAGATAGCCGATCTCTCGTCCGCCCACGCCAATATCGCCGGCAGGAACGTCGGTGTTCGGCCCGATGTGGCGCTGCAGTTCGGTCATAAAGCTCTGGCAGAGGCGCATCACTTCGTTATCGCTCTTGCCTTTAGGATCAAAATCCGAACCACCCTTGCCGCCGCCCATCGGGAGTGTGGTCAGCGAATTCTTGAACACCTGCTCGAATGCCAGGAACTTCAAAATCCCAAGATTCACCGAGGGGTGGAATCGCAGCCCACCTTTATAAGGTCCGATCGCGCTGTTCATCTCGATGCGGAAGCCGCGGTTCACCTGCACTCCCCCCTGGTCGTCGAGCCAGGGTACGCGGAACATCAGCACGCGCTCGGGCTCGACGATCCTGTCGAGAATGCGGTTTGACTGATACTCAGGATGTTTGGCCAGCACTAACCGAAGAGAATCGAAAACCTCGCGCACTGCTTGATGAAATTCAGGCTCGGCCGGATTCTTCGCCTTCACGCTGATCATCACATCTTCAATGTAGTCGCCGGGAGCCTTGATTCCCGACGATGTCAGGATGCCAGAAGTCATCGTGCTGCCTCCGTAGGTATGTTTGTAATGCTGCGTGGGATAACGCACCCAATCGCAGCCCTTGAAAAGGATACGCCTCCCGCGTGCGCAAGCAACCAGTTTTGATCGAGGAGAAACCCGGCTGCTAACCTTGGTCGCTAATCTTGATCGATCGGTGACACAGCGTCGGCGTCTCCATTCTCGGAACGCCAACCCATGAACGGGGAAGCCTCGGCACGCTCGGAGAGCGTTAGCGCATGCGGAGTTTAATTAGGAGTGAGCGTGAGGGAAGCAGGAGTCAGGCGGCCGAACGTACTTGTCTTTTTATGCTCTGAAGAACGGTCGATGGTATCTGCAGCACGCGAATCTTTGAGTCTTTCTTGGTTGTGACGCGCACTGCGATGCCGTTTGCATCGGGAAACGGGTCTGAAACCACATCAAAATCCTCGCCGTAAAGACGAACGCGTTTGGAGACCGAATAGCCAAGATGTTTGACGCGCGCACAGATTTCTGAAACTAAGGGCGATTCAATATTGCGGCTGGCCATGATACAGCCAGTATAGTCTTCCGGCGGGGTGCGTGCCGTGGCAACCCAGCCGCTGAAAAAAGCTCAGTTTCCAATAGTTTGCGGTGGTATTCTCGCGTGGAATAGCTTTCAGACTTCTCCTTCAGCGAAAGGACGACCGCCACCGTGGAGCATAACGAAAAAACAGGCTACAACCGCTTCCTCCTGCTGGTGGCAGGGCTGGGCGGCCTGTTGTACGGCGTGGATGTCGGCATCATCGCGGGCGCCTATCCGTATTTGGAAGCTACTTCCAAGTTGAATGCGGGCCAGCTTTCCAGCGTGGTTGCAGCTGTACTTCTGGGCAGCGTCATTTCCACTCTGTTCGCGGGCATGCTGGCGGACTGGATGGGACGCAAGCTGCTGATGACTCTCAGCGGAGTGCTGTTTGTCCTGAGCATACCCGTGATTGCGCTAGCGCACGGCTATGAACCATTGATTTTTGGCCGCCTTTTGCAGGGTATCAGCGCCGGCTTGATCGGGGTAGTGGTTCCGCTTTATCTGGCGGAGTGCCTCGCAGCCTCGAATCGCGGCAAGGGCACAGGCATCTTCCAGTGGCTGTTGACGCTCGGCATTGTGACGGCTGCTCTGGTCGGGATGTTTTTCAGTATTCGCGTCGAAGAAGTCGCGAAACTAGGCGACGCCGCCCGGCTCTTTGCTTTCAAAGATACGGCCTGGCGCAGCATCTTCTGGGTCTCATTGCCTCCCGGCATCTTGTTCGTGATTGGCAGTCTGATGGTCGCGGAGTCTCCGCGCTGGCTGTTTCGCCGCGGCAGGCGCGATGCCGCTTATGCCGCGCTGCTTCGTTCGCGCACCACCGAACAGGCAGATCTCGAACTCGCGGAAATGGAACAAGCTGCCGCCGCCGAGAAAGCGCCGACTTCAACGGGAGCGAAAGTCAAAGAGTCGCTCCTACGCCGGAAGTATGTAATCCCATTTGTTCTTGCCTGTGTGATTCTCGCTTGCAATCAGGCGACAGGTATCAACTCCATCATCGGGTACAACACCAACATTCTTTTGCAGAGCGGCCTCTCCGATGTCCAGGCTCACTGGGGTTACGTTCTGTTCACCGTCATCAATTTCCTGGTGACCATAGGCGGCGTCATGCTGGTCGACCGCAAGGGACGCAAGTTTCTCTTATCTGTGGGAACGGCTGGGATTATTGTGTCGCTGGTCTGTACCGGCTTGCTCTTCCGCCAGACGGAACGCTTGCGCGTGGATTCCAGAGCCCCGGTTCAGTCCATGGTCCAAGCGGACCAGAAAATCACGCTCACCTATGACCAGAAGCTAGCCGAGACGCTGCTGAGTTCAGGGGGAGACGCCGCCCGCCAGATCGGCACCCGCCCTACATCTTTGGTCGTCATCTATTCCTATGGAGACTTCCATGCGGCAACCAAGGCCGCGCGTTCCGACGACACTGCCGCCGCGCCTATCGAAATCACGCGCGAAAGCTGCGTGCCCGCCAACAAGGTGGTCGCGTTCTTTTCCAATCCCTTCGGAGATCTCGATGCCGCACGGCAGGCTCCACTGACCATCGATAATGCGCTCATCACTCCCTTGCCCAGCCCGAGCAGCGGATGGAGGGTCGCGATCACTCTCTTCGTGTTCATGGCCTTCTATGCCGTGGGCCCGGGAGTGTGCGTGTGGCTCGCGCTTTCTGAGTTGATGCCAACCCGCATTCGCTCCAACGGCATGAGCATCGCCCTGCTGCTAAACCAGGCAGTTTCCACCGGCATCGCCGCCGTATTCCTGCCCACGGTCGGCAAGTATGGTTACGCGGCCATGTTTTTTGGTTTTGCCGGCTGCACCGTAATCTACTTCATCACGGCCGCGGTCTTCCTGCCGGAAACGAAAGGGAAAACGCTGGAAGAAATCGAAGCGCACTTTGAGGGTACAAGAAAAAAGCCTGGCCTCGCTACCGCCTGAACCGTTGGATACGGACGTCGATCACTGAAGGTAAACCGACGTTGTCACTGAACTTTTATTTGCCCCGCACTTGATCATGCCGACCGCTTTGGCTGCACCCTTGTGCCCCTTGGGAAAATTCCTGGGAAAATTAACCAGCCAGATGCTGCCGGGTGTCAGATTAGCAGCCATGCTGTCGTGGTCCAGCACTTTTGTTCCTTGCATGAGGGCAAAGCTCACAGTGCAGGTGTCGGTGACGCTGATGTCCGTGAACATATACGCGTAAGTGAGTTGTTTATCGCTGGTTGGGATCGACCCAGGCGGAATTGACAGGCCAATGCTCTCGCCCAACGGGGGATTTGGAGCGCAGCTAAAACACGGCAGGCCCATCTGCGTTCCCGACACTGCGATAAAGCTCGAAATCAGCGGTGGAGCGCCGGCGTCGGTATCGCCCTCTACCCATGCGATCGGCTGCGCGGTCGCGGTCTCCGAAGAGGGCGCGCTGGCATCGACGGCAGACCAGGCGGCCGCGACGACTTTATCGTCCGTCGATTGTCCGAATGCCGAGCTCGCAAATACCAACGCAAGACCGGCGGCAACTGTAAGCAAAGTTTTCTTCATGGATCTAGGGCTTCATCCGGACATTACTATACATGACCTCATGCGCTACTTCTGGTTCCAGCCCTAATCGATTGAAAAAATGGAGCGGGAGACCGGGATCGAACCGGCGACATCCAGCTTGGGAAGCTGGCGTTCTACCGCTGAACTACTCCCGCTCACTGACAGGGCTGGCCCGGTCTGAATCGCGTCACGCAAAAACCAACCAAAGTCTAGCACTCGACGCCGCTGGAAACAATCCTTCTGCGGAGAAGGCGGGGGATGATAATTGCGCGCCGCACTCCGCCGCAGCTCGCGCTGAAGCGGAGCACGGAGCACGATCGCAACCTAGCCTTGCGTAGGATGCAACACACGGAACGTGTTGCCGCCGTTTGACCAGACCAGCACTAACGCATCCTCGCCTTTCGGGATGTCGGATAGCGCCTTGGCCACATCGGCCGCAGACGGTTGGGAATGCCGATTCACTTCGACAATTACATCCCCTGGCTGCAAGCCCGCGTTGTCAGCCGGACTGCCGGGTTGCACTTCTTGTACGACCGCGCCACGTACGTCGCTCGGGACTTGGATTTGATCGCGCGTGTCCTGGTTTAGATCGCCGAGACTCAGTCCCCACCGGCCTTTCCCATGTTCACCGGCTACAGTCGCACTGTCCTTGTCTGCACCAACCGCTGCCAGCGTTACGGGAAGGCTCATGCTCTTGCCGTCGCGCACCACCTCGAGCTGAATGGTTGCACCGGGCTGCTTTTGCCCGACTTCCATCTGCAGTTGTCCCGCGTCGGTCACCGGTTCGCCGTTCAGCTTCGAAATGACATCGCCAATCTTAAGTCCGGCTTTTCCTCCCGGAGAGCTGGGCTCGACTTCAGTCACGATGGCTCCGGTGGCGTTGCTCATCTGGAAGAACCTGGCATTGTCCGGAGTTACATCGGAGATGCCGACCCCGATGCGTCCGTGACTGACCTTGCCATCGCGGATTAAGGTCTCAACCGTCGGCTCGACGATCTGCGTTGGAATCGCGAAACCCATTCCAGAAAACGAACCGTTGGAAGAAATCAGGAAGGTGTTGATTCCGATCAGTTCGCCGTGTGCATTCACCAGCGCGCCACCCGAGTTACCGGGATTAATGGCAGCGTCCGTCTGAATGAACTCGCCGGGCTTGTGGCGATCGCTCGCGTCGGGATTCGGACGGTTGAGCGCGCTGATAATGCCACGAGTCACCGTGAACCGGAATCCGTACGGATTGCCGAACGCCAGCACGGTCTGTCCCGGATGCAGATCGGCCGACTTGCCCCAGGGCACGCTCGGCAGGTTTGTCCCATTCACCTTGATCACCGCCAGGTCCGTGAGAGGATCGGCGCCGATCAGCTTCGCCGACAACACTTCGCGGTTGCTCATGGTGACGTGGATGTCGGTGGCCCCGTCAATCACGTGATTGTTGGTGACGATGTAGCCATCTGGCGAGATGATCACACCGCTGCCCAGACCATGCTCTACCCGCTGCTGGGACCGGGGTTGATTGAATTGGCGTCCAAACGGGTTGCCCCCGAAAGGCGCAAAGAATTTTTGTATGTCTTGCGAATCGTCGCTTGTTTCCTGCGCTTTCTCCTTCGACGTCACGGTTACGTTGACGACCGCGGGAGTGACCCGGGCAGCCAGTGTCTCCATGGCGCGGTCGAGCGAGAGCAGCGCGGCGACACTGTTGTCGTCGAGCGGCGCAGCGGCAGGAGCCGCACCTGCTGCCCTCGCCGATTTAGCGAATGTCAACTCGTGAGTCGCCAGCAAGGCGACCATTCCTACAGCGACCACGGCCACCAGCAAGCGCCGGGTCAATATCATCTTCCAGTTCATTTGACTTCTCCTTTGTAACTAATTGTTTAGTTGTAACTGCCAAAAAAACTTAGCCCTACGTCTTCTTCGCGGCTGCGGCTTTTGGCGCGTCATCCTGCTCGAGGTTTACCCAGGTAACGCGCCACATCGAGACGCTCCACACCCACGAATTCCGACCTACACGTTGCGTAGTCCGTACGACCAACAGGGCCTCCCCAGGCACGACCGTCTGGTTCGCTCCCGCGTTCACAACATCAAGCGGGCTGCTACCGGCGTCAGTCGCGTATGCCGCAATCGCTGACAAAACAGGATGGCCGTCCACAGCATGCTGATGAACAGGACGCCGATTAACCTGTCGAGCCACGTGAGCCGAATGTGCTCGCGGCCTTTTCAGGATCGACGGTGACGTGCCACTACGCAACGCGGCAGGAATCACCGCGGCCGCAGGAAATTGGGGCAGAGAGAACGTCGCGGCGTGAACATCGCCATCCACAATCTTTGGCGTGTGTCGGTCGAATACCACAAGCTCAGGAACCCGCGGCACTACCATAAGGCACGCCACAGAAAATGCACCCACGATCCCGAGTGCTGGCTTCCAGATGTTCCTGGCATGCGGCCGCCGCTCATCGAGAATCTGCGCCACGCGCAAAGAAGCCTCGCCGGCGCGGTGCACGGCAGCTTGCGCCATAGTCCAACCACGGCGCGCGAGACTCTTCTCTAACAGGGAAATCAGGCATTTCGCATAACCGCGGGGATTGCCGGTCCCAGCCACTACCTCATCGTCACAGGCCATTTCGCGCTCCAGCGCGAGCCTGCCGTCAATCCACCACACCGCGGGATGAAAGAGAAATATAGCCCGCACCACCTTCTGCAAAAGATTGGTCCAGTCGTCCCATCGCCGCACATGTGCGAATTCGTGGAGCAAGATGATATTCAATTCCTCGGGCGGAAGTTCTCTTAGAGCCCAGCCTGGAATGACAACCATGGGCTTAAAAAAGCCGATGGCGGCGGGCACGCTTACGCTTTCTGACATAGCCAGCGTTACTTGTCTTGACGAGGCAAACTCGGCGACGGTGTTTTGTATCGCAACGTCGAGCTTCGCTGGGTCAACCGCAATGCAACTCCTGCGGAGCCCTCGCAGCCGCCGGAGTCCAATTGCTAAGCGCAGCAGTGCTACACAGGCTGCCAGCATCCAAGCCAGAAACAACACAATTCCCCATGCGCCTGGGATCGTGATCAGAGGCCGCACGCCCCCGAACTCTGGAAGAGTATGAACGCCCCAAATGCTGCCGATCAAAGGAAATCCGGCGACAGGAAGTCCAGCCACTGCCAGCAAGGCTACGAACCAAAGCGCAAAGCGTGTTCCCGAGTTCTGCCGCGGCAGAAGGCGCAACATCATCCAGACAAATAGCGCGATCAACAATCCTTCGGGAAGCGAATTGAGAATGCGGCCGACGGCTATCCGGGCAATCGTCGGAAACTGAGGGGACATCATTTCGCGCCACTCCGTTCCAGCATCTCTCGCAGGCGAAGGAGTTCCTCCGCCTCAATGCCTCGATCTTCAAGGATGTTCAAGACGAGCTGCTCGTGGGAGTTCTCAAAGAACCGGCTAACCAGGTGGCGGATCTCCGACCGCTTCGCATCTTCCTGCGCCACTCTCGGAGCGTACACGTGCGCGCGGCCATCTTTGGAATGCTTAACGTACCCTTTTCGCTCGAGGACGCGGATCGTGGTCAAAACGGAGTTGTAGGCCAGAGGTGTTTTCTCGGACAGAAAATCCATGATCAACTGGACCGTGCCGGACCCCTTCAGCCACAGGACGTCCATGATCCTCAGTTCGGCCTCAGTGAGGGTCCGGGATTGTCTTCGCGGCACCTGCGCTCTCCTTGAATGCTTAGACGATCGGAATCAGAAAAGGTAACTAATTCTTTAGTTGCCAGGAAGGATTTCCGGGTTGTATCGAGCGTTGCTTCGAACCAAGACGCCATTTCATTTAGACTGCTTGAAGAGAACAAAATGCCTTCAGAATCTTCAAGAAAGCACGCGGGCCCAGGCCCTTCAGGCGATCAGCCCGCAACCCCTGAGCCTTCATTCTCCGAGCGGGCGCGCACTCTGGCGTACTTGAGCCTCATTGGCAGCCTTTCCACGCTCTCGCGCAGACAGCCCGGTTTTCCCTTTGGCTCGGTGATGCCCTACGGCCTGGACGCGAGCGGGCGTCCCATTTTCCTGATCAGCACCATGGCCATGCATACCCAGAACCTGCAAGCGGACCCGCGCGCCAGCCTTCTTGTCACCCAACCTGACTCCAGCGGAGATCCGTTAGGCGCGTCGCGTGTCACACTCATCGGAAATGTGCTGACCATTCCGAAGCCCGAGGTACCGGACGCTCGCCAGCTTTATCTAGAGCGTTACGCCAACAGCAAGTACTGGGTGGATTTCGAAGACTTCTCTTTTTACCGCATGGACGTGCTGGATGTTTATTACGTCGGAGGCTTCGGAGTAATGGGCTGGGTAGCGGCACCGGACTATAACCAGGCGCGGCCCGATCCGCTGGCCGACGCCGCGGCCGGAATCATCGACCACATGAACACCGACCACAAAGATGCCCTCATCCTTCTGGCTCGAACTCTCGCCGGCATCGAGTCACAGGAGGCCGCGATGACTTCCGTCGACCGCCTTGGCTTTCACGTGCGCCTGAAGACTAACGACGGTATGAAAGGCGCGCGCATTGCGTTTTTGCGGGAGGTAAGCAATCCGGGCGAAACCAGAAAAGTTCTCGTGGAGATGGTGCAGCAGGCGCGGCAGCGGACGTGATATTCAGTGACAAAGGGGTGACACGGTGGCGGGCGTTCGATTACCCAGATGTCCCCTGTGTGGGGCAGAGTTTGAAATAAGGTATGTGGAAATTGGTTCGCCTTTTCGCTGTCCTGCGTGCAGTGAGTACCTCTGCGTTCCGCGTTCTTATCCGCGTTTCTGGGGTGGTGCCGCACTCTTAATCTCCGGACTGCTCTGCTACGCGTTGGGGGCGAGAGGCGCCTATCTCGTTCTTTGTGCGTTGCTGGCTTGGACTCCCGTTTTCTTCATCGTAGTCTTTTGGACACGACACTTCGCACCACCTATGCTCAAACCTTGCACTCCGCCTCACGTAGGAACCTTAGGGCTACAAGGATTATCGCGTCGACCAAACAAAAATGCCCGCGATCCTCACAGATCGCGGGCACTTCGTTGTACTCAGAAAGCGGTCCTAGACAGCCTGGACGTTTTCCGCTTGCCAGCCCTTGGGGCCCTTGGTCACGTCGAACTGCACGGTTTGGCCCTCTTGCAGGCTGCGGAAGCCGCCCGCCTGAATCGCCGAGAAATGCACGAAAACGTCTTCGCCATTCTGACGGCTGATAAAGCCATAGCCCTTGGCGTCGTTAAACCACTTCACTGTTCCTTGTTCTGCCATTGTTGGTAGTCCTATTCTTGTTTCTTTGGATTGTGCTGAGAAGAATCGCTGCTAGTGAGGGGGTGACGCTGGTTGGCGATACCGACCTTCAGTTGCTCGTGAATCAAACTTAGCTGTGTCTTATTATACACGCCGGAACGAAAACCAAGGAAAAATCTTGCACACGGCCTGCTATCCCCTGCAAGCCATAGGAACTTCCTGAAAGATCGAGGGGCAGGACGGGTTCACTCCGAGTATCCGTCGGAGTTGCCCTCGTCTTCATCCTCATCCTCATCCTCTTCCCCTTCGTCTTCTTCCTCGTCATCGTCTGGCTTTTCCCGAACTCGGGCATCGACAGCTATCGAACTCTCCGCAGCCTGGGGATCGAGCAATTCTGGATGCATTCTGTTCATCTTTATCACGATCATGCTACACCTCGCGCTCTAAACCTGCCGCAGCGACAATCGGGGGACGGCAGGATCCAGCCACAGAACTTGCAAACCTTCAGGGTGAGGGGCGCGCCGGGAATTCGTAGGAACGAACATGTGTGATCCGGCGCGCCACCAATAGCCGCAGCAAGTCAACTGCGACCCTTTGACACTATCCGGCGAGGGTACAAGGTTTTGTATTCCAATGTCTGCTCAAATTTGAACACTTTCACAAAATTGCGCTCTTCCTATTCCCATTTTGGAAATGAGCGGTGATTTCTTGCTATGCTCCTACATTTTTTATTGGACGCCGGACCATTCCGTGATTAGCTTGAACCACCCATCGATCGTTACCGGTATGCGAAAACGCGATGCGCGCTTCGCCGGTGCGAGAAACGCCTGGAGGTTTATGGGGAATTTCTATACAGACCTAATCTCCCGGGATGCCCGCTTTGACTCGATTACGCGGGTCGCCGACGCTTCCCTGCTTGAACCTGCGACCCGCCAACTGGTCGAGGGCATACTCTCCGCCGCCGCCCACATGGGAATTGAGGTCATGATCTACGAAACCTATCGCAGCCAGGACCGCCAACAGGAACTCTTCAACCAGGGCGCAACCAAGCTTCGATCCGTGGGCGTACATCATTACGGCTTGGCCTGTGACATCGTCCGCGTGGTGGGCGGAGAACCTTGCTGGAAAGGTGATTTCTCATTCCTGGGACAACTCGCTCAGAGCAGTGGTCTAATCTTGGGCGGCGATTGGGGCGCCCCCGACCTCAAGCATAGCTTTGTCGACAGCGTGCATGTGCAGCGTTGCACTGTTGCGAGGCAAGGCGATCTCTTCTCCGGCACATGGTATTCCGACGAAACTTATAACCCATATAACGATGCCCAACATCTCTTCGCCGCTGCCAAAGCCCCTGCAGTCAAGCCGCCAGCCAAGGTTGGAGTGCCGATTCGGAGACAGCGCATAAGCGGCAAACGTACCTGAGTCAGCGCTTACTTTGTCAGCTTCGCTTGACTTATAGAAACTTTATAGCACTCAAGGAAATTACAACCAACGTCCGCTCGTGTTAGCCTAGCGTGGAGAGAGGGGGTACTGATCGATGATGAACAAAGTGGTTGCTTCCCTTCGTAAAGAGTACTCGCGTCTTGAGAAAGAGATAGGACAAGTAGGAAAAGCGCTCGACGCCCTGGGCCATAGCAGCGGGAAGAAGCTCAAGAAGACAGGCCGTACCTTGAGCAAGGAAGCTCGCCGCCGAATCGCCGAGGCGCAAAAACTACGCTGGGCAAAAGTGAGAAAAGCAGCCGCCAAGCTGGTTAAGTAATTAGTAGAGGAATCTTTCGTAAACATCTCAGGGCCTCGCTCGTAACTTCCCCATAGAACTTGCGCGCGAGGCCCAAGCTCTGTGCTAACCCCCAGCCGCGAGTTCCTTCGCAAAGGCCTCGGTAACTGCTTGTTGCACTTCCGCTACTGCGGTAGAAACCGCTTCGCGCACGTCGCTGGCAGAGGCTGCCGCTTCGGGTTTATTTAAGCGCACTCGAAACTCGATGCGTCCGCACTTCGACATACTCTCGTAGAAGCAGCGGTAGGCATTCAGCTGCTCTTTCAGATCGACTTCCAGTTCGGTGTTGCACACGGCGCACTTGGGGGAAATCAACTTTTCCTGATAGTCCGCGGCTTCAAAATCAAATGTCGTCCCGTGCCCGCACTTGCCGCAGGCCAGGCTGATTATATGCAGTTCTTTGACGTTGAAAACCAATTCCTGTTCGCTCATTTTAGACAACTCTCCTTCCAGAGCTATCGGCTGCTACAAGCTCAGGGAGAGTTACTAAAGGGCCGAAGAAGTCCAGTACTGGTTCGCCCTCAAGCTTGATAGAAGCTGGTGGTTGGCATACAATCGCTGCCGCTTCAATCCATCTAAGAATTTGCTTCTCAAACTGGAGGAACATGAAAACAAAACCGATTCTACTCACCCTGGCACTTTGCGTTGTAGCTACATTGAGCTTCGCCAGCAATCCGAATATGGGCACCTGGAAACTGAACGAAGCCAAGTCGACGATTCCCGCAGGCACTCCGAAGAACACCACGGTCGTGTACGCTGCTGCAGGCGGCAAGGTGAAAGTCACCGTCGATGGCGTCGACGGCGAAGGTAAACCCACGCACAACGAGTGGACCGGAATGTTCGATGGAAAAGATTATCCCCTGACCGGCGATTCCATGGCAGACACGCGGTCTTACAAGAAGATTGATGACCGCACCACGGAGTTAACCAATAAGAAAGGCGGCAAGGTTACTGCCACCGGAAAGATCGTTATTTCGGCTGACGGTAAGAGCCGCACCGTCACGGTAAGCGGAACCGACCCGATGGGGATGAAGGTCACATCCAGCGCGGTGTACGACAAGCAGTAGCGCAATAGATTGGGGACTCTTCGGGAGGCGGCGTCTAACCATAGACCGGCGATCGACGATAAATGATCGCCAACCGGCGCCGCCTCCTACGTCCAACGGAACCACTTCAGCGCCAGCAGGAACGAGATACTACCCCACGCAGCCATCACCAGAAACCGCGGCCATTGACGGATTAACGGCGTACCTTCCAGAATGCTAGCCCGCAGCGCATCGTTCAGAGCGGTGAGCGGCAGCGCCTTGATCAGCGGCTGAATCGCCGCGGGAAAGCGCTCGTAAGAAAAAAACACGCCGGAAAAAATCCACATTGGCATCATTACCAAGTTCATGAGGCCGCTTACGCTCTCGATCTTCTGCGCCCGGCTCGCGGTCAGCAATCCCAACCCCCCAAAAGTCATGGCTCCCGCCGTACCCAGCAGCAATATTGCCAATACCGATCCCAGCACTTTCATGTGGAACACAACAACCCCCAGCGTGAGCAGCAGCCCAATTTCAATGATCATCAGAACCAGGCGGCTCGAAAGCAGCGCCAGCAGAAAATCTCCCCGGCGCATCGGAGTGCCCACGAAACGCTTCAGCAGTTTGCGTTGCCGCATATCGACCAGCGCAAACCCAATGCCCCACATGCCGGAGTTCATTAGGTTCATCCCCAGCAGTCCCGGAATCAGAAAGTCGATGTAGCGCGAGCCCGGCTCGGACGAGGTCACCACCGACGTCGCGACCACATCCCTGCGCCCGGCGGCCGTCTGCAGCGCATCGTTTACTTCGGATCGGGCTAGCACGCTCTCCGGCCTTGCCGGGTCGTAGCGATAACGAAGTCCCCCGGCGCCGTCCGGTTCGATCACAAGATCGTATTTCCCCAGACGGAATCCCTTCCGCGCCACTTCACCATCCTGCACATCGATCTTGAACGCTGCATGACGCGGCGAACGCTGTAACAGGGCTTCGGCTTCCTGCGCTCCCGCTCCCGCCACAATCGCAACCGAGGAAGCATCCGCCGGCTTGTTGCGGAAAGCAATCCCCAACCCCGTGGCCAGCAACAGTGGAAACACGAACACCCAGAATACGACCTCCGGCTCGCGCTTCAACTCGAGCATGCGCGCCATCAGCAGATGAAGGTATCCCGCCCAGCGGCCGTTCCGCTTGGGCGGACGCTTCAGGGTGACCTTTCGCTCCACACTCGGGATTTGCTCTGCAACACTCATAGCCAATGCTTACCGCGCCTCGGGCTTCCACTTGTTCAGGAACTCGAGCAGCGCTTCCGGCGTGAGAGAGCGGGCGTCCTCGAATTCGCCGTTCTTCTGGCTGACCACCACCTTGCCGTCGATTGCGAGCACAGCCAACGCAGGAATGCCCTTATTCAGTGGCGTGTCGAAATCCTTGGCCACGTCCCCATTCTTTTTTCCGTCCGGACCAATGTCCACATGCACCACTTCATACCCCGCCATCGCCGACGCGAAATCGGACCGATGAAACGCCAGATCGAGGACATGGCAGTCGTAACACCAGTTCGCACCGAAAACCAGCAGCACGCGCTTGTGCCCGGTTGCCGCTTTTTCTTCTGCCTCTCTAATCTCCGCGCGCGCGTCCGCATCCGCCGGATAGAGATCCTTCTTCATATCCGAAGGCTGCTTCAGGTGCGGCGCGTCCGTTCGTTCCGCGCCCACCAGCCGCCATTGCTCTCCCTGCTTTCGCCATCCCTGGGCATCGGTCACGCTCACGGTCTGGCCATTCGTCCCTGTTACTTCAGCTTTGAATATGACACCCTCGGCTCCGGGATGATCGGTCAGCCTGACGATCTCGATCTTGATGCTGCGCGCCTTCAGTCCCAGCCAGAAACTGATGTCAGCGTCAGCTCCGCTGGTGACGCCGCCCGTCTCGATCTGCGCCGCCGGATCAGTACTGTAAAACGCTTTCAAGGCCGCCGCATCTCCGGCGATGATCGCGCTTCTCCATTGATCGAGCGCAGCAAAGCCTGTCGAAGAGTCAGCCGCCGAAGCCTGCGCGAAGCCGTACTGTCCGCCAGAGATTGCCGCCGCGGTTGCAACCAGAAGAACTATGTATCGAAAATGTCCCGTCACAGTCGTGTCCACCCTTCACCTCATCTCACTCTTCCCGCAAATGCCGCCCGGTCAGCCGCACAAACACATCTTCCAGACTGGCCTGCCGCGTGGTCAGATGCTGCAACACGCTTCCCTGCTTCCCGACCGCATCCAGCAGCGCTGGAATCGTTAGATGCGGCTCCTTCACACTCAGCGCCACCATGCCGTTATCCTCGCGGACCGATTCCACACTCGGTAACGCGCGCCAGGCCTCCAGTGCAGCGCCGTCAGAATTGCCGTTCGTTTTCGCACCCACGGCAAACTCCACCACATGATGCCCGCCCAGGCGCTCAATCAGATCCGGAGGCGAACCTTCTGCAATGATCTGCCCGTGGTCCACAATCGCCAGCCGGTCGCACAACCGCTCCGCCTCATCCATGTAATGGGTAGTCAGCAGTACGGTGCCGCCCCCGCGCTGAAACTCGCGAATAATGTCCCACAACTGCCGCCGGCTTTGCGGATCGAGTCCCGTCGTCGGCTCATCCAAAAACAGAATCTTGGGATTGCACACCAACGCCGTCGCCACCGCCAGCCGCTGCCTCTGTCCGCCAGAAAGCTTTCCCACCCAGGCGTCGGCTTTCTCCGTAAGCTGCAACTGCTCAAGCACTTCATCGGAGGAACGCGGCTCCCGATAGAAGCTGGCAAAGAGTTCGACGGTCTCGCGCACGGAAAGTTTCTCGGAAAGCCGCGTTTCCTGTAGAGAAATCCCCAGCCACTCCCGCATCTCGCGCGCATTCTCGCGCCAGGAGTGCCCAAGGATCGAAACTTCGCCCGAAGTCGGCTCCAGCAGGCCCTCAAGAATCTCAATAGTCGTCGTTTTCCCTGCTCCATTCGGGCCGAGCAGCCCGAAGCATTCGCCGGTCTGAATCTCCAGGTTCAGCCCGCGCACGGCTTCCACTTTGCCATCGTAGGTCTTGCGTAGTTCGCGACATTGGATGGCTACAGCCACGTATGCATTCTAACTTAGCAACGATCCGTAATCCTGCCCTGCTAGAATAGCGAATTGCCAGATTCCCACCGGCGTCTTGACTCCCATGCGCATACCCAAGCGCGGCTTTACTTGACGGCGTTCCCTCTAAGACGCCCGTGTGTCGTTTCTAAAGCATCCTCATTTTTCGGATCTCAATTCCCGCTGATCGCTTTAGAGCGGAGAACATGAAAGGAAGCCGCCTATGCTGCCCAAGCTTTGTGTATTTTCGTGCCTATTTCTCGCCCTGTCCGCCTTCGCTCAGGATTCCCGCCACTTCACCTTTCATTACGCCTTCACGGTAAGGAATCTCCCGGCGGGGAAAAAAGTCCGCATCTGGATTCCTACAGCTCAGTCCGATGCTTATCAAGAAGTAAAGATCATCTCCGCTCAAGGCGATCTGCCATTGCAGAAAACCGGCGAGTCGAAATGCGGCAACCAGGTTTTCTACACGGAGACCAGTTCCGCAAAATCTGAGCTGCACTTCGATGTGGAATACGATGTGGTGCGCCATGAGCGCGTCGCTCTCGGACAAAGCGCCCCGCACCTGGTTTCTGTTGCTCTCCCGGCAACCGAAAAGCAGCAAGACCTACAACCTGACGTGCTTGTTCCCGTAACCGGCCTGCCCGCTGATCTGGCCGCCAAAGTCACACTGGGCAAAACGCAGCCGCTCGACAAAGCTCGCGCCATCTACGACTACGTTTTCACTACCATGCGCTACGACAAAACAGGAACGGGCTGGGGTCACGGCGACGTGCTCTACGCCTGCGATGCAAAGAAGGGCAATTGCACCGACTTCCATTCCCTGTTCATCGCCATGGCGCGGTCCCAAGGCATTCCAGCCCGCTTCGAGATCGGGTTTCCGCTGCCGCCCGACAAGCACTCCGCCGAGATCGCTGGATACCACTGCTGGTCCGATTTCTGGATTGATGGTAAGGGTTGGATTCCGGTAGACATTTCCGAGGCCTGGAAGCACCAGGAAAAGCGTAACTACTTTTTCGGCTCGCACGACGTGAACCGCGTGCAGTTCAGCATGGGCCGCGATCTGCGCTTGAGCCCTCCGCAGCAAGGCAAGACACTGAATTATTTCGTCTATCCCTACGTCGAGGTCGATGGTCAGGAATTCCCGAACGTCGCTCTCGCCTTCTCGTTCAACGACGCAGGGTCGGCCGTCGCGACGCGGTAACGGTTCGCCGCCTCGGGCCCCAAGCGCCCGGCCTACTATCGCGTTCCTACCATCTGCCCCGGCGGGGCGGGAGGCTCGGGATAGTTTGGTGGCGGCGGGGGCGGCACTGGCGCCTGTCCGTTCGCCGGCTTTGGCGCATCTTGTGAATCTTCCCCGGGACGCCTCAGGGACGGCGGATTCGCCGGACGCTCCGTGGGTTCCTGCTTCGCTTCTTTGTCGCTGTCTCTGTCCGGCCGTTGCAGGATGATTTCTTTGTCCGTGCGGACGATTTTTTCGCCACTGATCTTCATGGTCTCGACCCGCACCACCTCGTCGTCCACGATGCGCACGAAATCGACATCCGCTGGAGCTTCACCGTAAATCCATTCCTCATACTCCGTCGTACCGTCCCGCTCTCGCACTTTTCGTGGCGGCTTGCCCCTGGCATGGATCACCATCTCCGTGTTCATCCCCACCAGCACACGATGCGCCTGGATCGCCTCCTTCACCTTGGGAGGCACCGTGTCGAGATACGCTTGTTCTTTGTTCCGGGCATTGAAGTCGAGCACTGGATACAGCAATACCCGCATTTGCTGCGCTGTCATCTCGGGGACGTACTTGCCGAAATAAACGTCCACGAACGAACCGTGGGGATTGCTTTGCGGCTCGTCCCCTCCCGGCGCGACGGGGGGACCGTTGGCCCCGGAAATTTCCACGCGCTTGTACCACTTCTTGTGGCGTATCGGACCCCCATTGATCTCGAAACGAATGTGATCGTCCTTGATTTGCACAAGGGAGATGTGCGCCGGGTCGCCCGGTTTTATCGCCGGACCCCAGAGCAGGAGCGCCTGACGCAATTCTTCGCCGTTTGGAGAGATCACGTCCCCTTTTAACCGCAGCCCCTTCGTATTCATCGGAAAAGTCGTTCGCGAATACACGAGCTGGGTTTCAAACGCGCGGATGATTTCAAACCGAGTCTGCCTGGAAATGCGCTGCGCGTCGGCGGGGATCGGATCCGCAACCGGCGCAGGCGGCTGGTCGCTTTGTTGAGACCCCGGCTGTTGGGATGACACTGAAGACGAGGATGGCGAATTCTGCGCCCGCCCGGAATCGGCCGCCTGACCGTAAAGAAGCGATGGCGCGATCCAAAACAGGACGATGCATGGCGGCGTGAACCAGAGAGGTAAAACCGGAAGAGTCGTACTCCGAGATCGCAGCATACAAACCCCAAGGCGCAAGATTCATTATATGCGATGGAGTTGGGCGTTGCCGGGTTGCCACCCGGCCACGATTCGGCTCGCCGGGTTACACGCTGTCGTCACACGCTTTCAGGGCCGCGCCGCTTGTGCTGCTGGCACTTGGTCATGATGGCCGAACGGAGACGCGAGCGAAGGTCTTCGGGCAATTCGTAGAGCTGGGAGTCGCGATAGATCTCGATGGTCTTCTTCGTGGTGTCACAAACCACGTAGCAGTTGTGGCACCAGGAAAGATGATTCTCCAGCTCGACTTTTGTAGGTTCGTCGAGCACCCCATCCAGATAATTCGTTAGCTCGTGCAGAAACTCAGAGCATTTCACGGTTCGCCATCTCCACTTCCATTCTCGCGTTTCTGGAAGAACCGTCCCAGGCGCTCGCGAAGCTGCAGGCGCGCCCGCAACAGCCGCGATTTCACTGCGGGCACGCTTAACTCCAGCGCCGCCGCGGTTTCCTCGGTCGAAAGTCCTTCCACGTCTCTCAGCACAAACACGGTCCGGAAGCCCGGGGGAAGGCCCTGGATCGTCTTACTCAAAATCTCGCGCAACTCCGCCTGCGTGTACTGCTGTTCGGGATTGGGGCTCCAATCCGCAATTTCACGCGGAAGAGAATCGTCTTCCGTCTTGATGTCTTCGTCTAGCGAGACCGTGCGCTCCGGCTTCTTGCGGCGCAACTTCATCAACGCTTCGTTGACGGCGATGCGCACCAGCCAGGTGTAAAACTTGGACTGTTCCTGGAACTTCGCCAGGTTGCTGTACGCCTTCAGGAACGCTTCCTGCACCACATCTTCGGCATCTTCGCGGTTCTGCGTGATGTGTTGCGCGATCCGAAAAACGTTGCGGTCATAGCGGCGAACCAACTCTTCAAAAGCCGAGTCGTCGCCTTTCTTGGCCGCCTGCACCAGGGTCAGTTCATCAGTGACAGGCCCCTCTAGTTTGTTTTGGATGGCTCCCATTCTCTTGGCGATGCAGTATTTTGCGGATAAAAACCGCCGGCCTCAAAAGTAACCACCATCATTCTACTTCGTAATCGAAGAATTTGACCAATCGGAGATCGTTCATGCGTGAGGACAGTCTTCGGGGCAGCACTTCAAAATAAGAATGTGGGGAAAGCCGCCCTCGGCTGTCCATCGAGCGAAGCTCGACGATTTCCTCGCCAGCCCGGCGAAATAACCAGCGACCACTTCGGGCGACCCTGGTTGCCTTATACATCGGACAAGTGCAATAAGGTGTCAAGATGAACAATCCTGCATCACGATCAGGCTTTGTCCGAAACCAGATTTGGGATACAGTCGGAGGGCAGACTGGTACGCGGTCGAACACGTCCTGACGTACTCTGGGACACCCCCACAAGTGCCGTATAATCAGCAGTTAGGGTCAGCTCCAGCAGGACTCGAACGAACAGGATACGGTTCTCCACGCATGGCGCATCGCAAACACAACCAGAACGAGCATCTGAACGACGCGCGGCAACGCGTCGAAGATGCCGTCGCGCAAGCACTTCAGGCACAGATCCCACAATTGCAGTCAGAAATTGTGCGGCAGGTGCTCGAGGCGATGCCGCTTTCGGCGAGCCATGCGCCGGGCAGCGAAGACTCCAGCGCTCTGGTTCGAGCTGTATCGAATATTCATGCAGGCTCAACTCAAAAAGAAATTCTGCGGGCGCTTCTCGATGCCGGCAGTGGCTACTGCTCGCGCATCGCACTTTTTGTGGTGAAGGCGGGAGCCGCGTCAGGCTGGCAATCCCGCGGTTTCGACGACGAAGAAGCGGCCAAGGATTTTGTTCTGGATCTGAATGCCGGTCCGGTTGCCGGCGCTTACCAGCATCGAGTCGCAACGCCGGGCAGCATCGCGGAGATGGATACGCGATTCGTGAAGCACTTCGGCAGTCCTTCGGATGAGCACGTGCTGGTATTGCCGCTGGCGCTCAAGGACAAAGTGGCCGCTCTGGTTTACGCCGACGGAGGCGACAGCGGCAAACTCGATTCCAGCGCCCTGGAATTGCTGGTGATCGCAACCAGTTCATGGCTCGAAGTAACGTCGCTCCGCAAGCAGGCGTCGGTTAAAGAAGATAGCGTGGCCCCGAGCCGGACTGAGACGGCGTCCACGCCCGTGCAAACAGTTTCTTCGTTTTCCGATCCCTTCGCCGCCCACGCCCCCAAACACGTACCCGCCAGCCTCGCGTCCGAACCCGCGCCCGAGGTAGCTGAAGTGGTTTCAGCGCACGCGTCGGCTGCCGCCGCGCCCGCTGCGGCAACTGATCCCTGGGCTGGACTGTCTCCCGAGGATGCGGATATCCATCGCAAAGCGCAACGCTTCGCGCGCCTGCTGGTGGATGAAATCAAGCTCTACAACCAGGCAAAAGTTGCGGAAGGCCGGCGTCACAAGGATTTATACGACCGCCTGAAGGAAGACATCGACAAAAGCCGCGGCACATTTCACAAGCGCTATGGCAACACAGCCGCTGCCGGCGGCGACTATTTTTCTCATGAGTTGCTGCGGAGTCTTGCCGAAGACGACATTTCCATCATGGGTCCGAATTTCCGCCACTAGATTTTGCGGCTGATTCGAAAGTGGAAAGTCTGAGTAAGAAGCGCTATAAAGTCTCCGCGAAAGTAACCGTAGTGCGATTCGGGTTCAGTGCTAGCAGGTTTAGTGTTAGTAGGTTCAGTGCAATCAGGTTCAATGAAGTGGTGGGTGTTCACAGCCGCAGCTCTCTGCGGCTTCTTTGGCGCTCTGCTTTCGCCGGCAGAGGCCTCGCCGCAATCTGCGTCCAGCTCCCCGCTAACCCAGACCGATACATCCGCGCCGAAGCCGGCTGCTCCGGTTGCTCAAGATACCGCAAGCGGCAGTAATCCCAGCCACAAGCCAAGCCATTCCGGTGGCGCTCAAATCAACAAAGGATCTGCGGCCAGGAAACCCACGGCCAGCACCGCCGCACATCGCGCGGCCAGCACCGCCAGGACCCGGAAGCGCCGTCCCATGTCTCCGCGTGTCGCGCGCATGCGGTCGGCGTTCGTGGCTTCTGCCAGTCTGCGTCCCATGGCGCAACAGCTTTTGCAGGATCGCTCTCTGCCGGCCTATGCCGGGCTTGAAGCCTACGCGCGCGCTCATACAAAAGAAGACGCCGGAGCCCTGGCCTGGCTGGTCCTCGGTTACGCGCACGTCCTTGATCGCGACTTTGCCAAAGCCATCGATCCGCTGAACCGCGCCAAGGTCCACGCCGGAGACTTAGGCGATTACGTCGCATACTATCTCGGAACCTCGTATCTGCAGACGGGACATACAGCGGAGGCCGTGTCAAACCTGGCGGACTTTGCCCAGGCTCATCCCGATTCACTGCTGGTACGTGATGCCGGCATCCGCTATGCGGAAGCGCTCCTGCTCGAAGGGCAAGCGGCGGAGGCAGTCACTTTGCTGGAGCCGATACGCTCGCCCGTACGCTCCGACCTGGAACTTCAGCTGGGACGCGCCTACGCCGCGTCGGGCCAAAACGCAAAGGCGGCTGAAACCTTCGGGAACATCTACTACACCATGCCGGCCAGCGCCGACGCCGACGCGGCTTACACCGAGTTGAAGAAACTCGCGCCCCCGCCTCCCACTGTGACGCAACGTAAAACCCGCGCTCTCATATTGCTCGCCCGGAAGCGCTACTCCGAGGCAGCCGACGAATATCGTACTCTGGCCAACGAGGCCGGCCCTGACACGAAGCCTTCGCTGCAACTTGCCCTCGCCGATGCTCTTCATCGCGGCGGCAGGAACCATGACTCCAAGTTAGTGCTCGCCCTGCTCGGCGCCGAGAGCGGCGAAGTAAACGCGCAGCGCCTCTATCTGCTCGGCCAAATCGCCTGGTCCGCCAACGACAACGATGCCTTCTACCGCTCCGTCGCCGAGTTGCGTCAGTCGGCCCCCACCAGTCCATGGCTGGAGCAGGCACTGCTCTCCGCCGCCAATCTGCATCTTGTCCATCACGAATACGATCAGGCGCTCGACGCATTTCGCGAAATCCAGCAACGCTTTCCGAGCGGCGCGAAGGCTTCGTACGCACATTGGAAGGCAGCGTGGCTTACACTCCGCCAAGGACGCAACCAGGACGCCGAGAAGGCATTCGAGGAACAGATTTCCCTTTATCCCAACGGCGCGGAAACTTCTTCTGCTCTATACTGGCGGGCCCGTCTGGCCGAGGAGGACAACCAGCCGCTCATGGCGCGCGCGTTCTATCAGAAGCTCTCTGATCGCTATCGCAACTTCTATTACGCTGAGCTGGGACGCCAGCGCATGAAGTCTCTCCCTGCCGCGGCGCCCGATGCGACCACTACGTACGCCTTGCTCGATCGCGTGCCTCCCCTCGACAGCGCCAGCAAAGTAACAGATGTGGAACCGCCGCGGGATGAGCTACACGTGCAGAAAGCCGAACTCCTGGGAAATGGCGGCCTCGTCGATTTCGCCGTCCGAGAATTACAAGCCGCCGCCGCGGCTACCACCGACGGCAGCAGTTGGGGTCCGGCGGAAACTGCGCAACTCTACGATGAGACCGGACACTACGATCAGGCCATCGAACTCATGAAGCACTCCGCGCCCAATTATTTCGCGCTCGACATCCCCGATCTGCCGCGGAAATATTGGGAAGCGCTTTTCCCCAAAGCTTACTGGAGCGACCTGAAACGTTCGTCCGCAGCCAATGCGCTCGATCCCTACCTGGTGGCGTCTCTAATCCGGCAGGAGTCTGAATTTAATCCCAACGCAGTTTCGCGGGCCAATGCAGTCGGCCTGATGCAACTGCTGCCAAAGACCGGCAAACTCGTAGCCAAGGAAGTAAAGCTGCAGCGCTATAACGCCAGCCAGCTCTACACGCCCGCCGTGAACCTGCAACTGGGAACGCGCTACTTCCGCGGCATGGTCGACAAGTTCGGCGGATCGTTCGAATACGCGCTGGCCGCCTACAACGCAGGATCAGACCGCGTCGACGAGTGGCTCAACCAGGGCAAGTATCGCGATCCGCAAGAGTTCGTCGAATCGATTCCCTTCACCGAAACCCGCGAGTACGTGCAGGCAATTATGCGCAACGCCAACATGTACAAGCAGCTCTACGGGACGCCGTAAGTAGGGGAGAGCTAGCCCCTATCTCGCCGGAACGAAGACTCGCTCCGCACTCGCAATCTCCATATGCGACGCATCCGTATGCACCTTCACCGATTGCATCCCTGCATTTTTCTCCGGCTTGGCAACAAAGGCCAGTAAGTACTGCCGGTTAAGCCGCTGCGTTATGTCGTCCAGGTAAGGAACGAAGGAAGTCAAAGGACCGGATGTGCGATAGTACGATTCGCCTCCAGTCTCTTCAGCGACCTGCGAGAGATAATTCTTGCCCTGGCCAACGTAGCTCGGATCAAGCTGTTCGCTCGAGGTGCCGATGGCGAAAACAACGACGCCAGCCCGCTGCGACTTTTCGATCGCCGCGTTAACATATCCATCGTAGTTGTTGCCCGGACCGTTATCCCCACCCACCGCGTCAACACCGCTCGAGATCATCAGGATCTCCCGGCGATCACTGCTTGCCGGCCAATCCTTGATCAACTCGCTTAACGAGTCATACGGGCTGGCGCTCCGCGCGAGGTTAGCCAGCGTAGTGTGCAATGCACCGGCTGCGAGCGCGTGGTCCATAGTCAGGTTCTGCACGATCTTCAGACCGCCATCCTGCATGTAGGCGACGCCGATTTTCGTGGTCGCCGGCTGGGCCAGGATGAATCGCCGAATGTCCTCCACCTGCGTGCCCAGACTCGTATTGCGGGAGTCGTCAAGCAGGATAAAAAGCTCCAGGGCGGCCCGGTCGCCTTGCAGCGGCACCCAGTTCGTGACCCTGGCGCGAGTGCGGCTCTCGTTCACGATCACACTGTCACTGCCGATGCTGGACACCTCCGCACCTCGACGCGCATTCACCGTCACCACCATGCTCACCGGAACTCCGGCCTGGTCCGTGGTTGCCTGAGCGGCCGCCCATGGCATCGAGGCGAACAGCAGAGCTATCGCTCCCATCAATGGAAGTACAAAACGAATCTTCTTCATGGCATCCTCCTTATCATCAATATCGCTGTCAGTTGTCTCTCCAACAGGTTGTGCGAACCCTTATAGAGTTAGATGCAGATGGGAGGCTCAAAACGAACAGATTCGACCTTTAATTTGGCTGGGAATCCTCACTCGCGCTCGATCTGTGGAGCAGAATCTCCAGCGTCAGCAATCCCGCGCCCACCACAATCGCGCTGTCCGCCAGATTAAACACCGGCCACTGATACCGCTTTATATAGACCAGCAAGAAATCAATCACGCGCCCGCGGGCGAGCCGATCCCACAGATTTCCTACAGCTCCTCCAAGAATCAGCGCGAGGGCGACACCGGTAACAACCTGAGCACGATCGTTTTTCCAGAGCAGAACCAAAACCACCACCATCGCGATCGTCGAAAACGCGATCAGCAATGCGATCTTCCAGGGCCCGGTCGAGTCGGCGAACAGGCTAAACGCCGCGCCTGTATTCTCGGTATGCGTAATGCGGAAAAAACCAGGAATGATCTGGATGTGGGCGTAAAGCGCGATGCGCTGCGCCACGAGGTGCTTCGTCCAGCGGTCAAGCAGGACGACGACGCTCGCGATCAGAAGGTAGACGGTGCGCGCGGTGTTTTTGCTCATCCGATGTCTTGGCGAAGTCTTAGCCTGCGCAGACGCGGCCTGGAACCATCTTAAACTGTTTGCGCTCCCGATTCTTTCTGCATAATCTTTCATTTTCATCTATGCCGGGCAAGGGCTCCCCATGTATTCTGATGCGGCCCTGAGCGGTGCGGCGCCGGCGAAGGCCCGCGCGGCTATGCCCAAGGTTGTTTGATTCCTATGTTTGCGAAATACTCGCATGAGGCCACTGAAACGCTGGAAAGGCCGGACCCTGTTGTTCCTGGCGGTCGTAGGACCGGGGATCATCACCGCCAACGTCGACAACGATGCCGGCGGCATCCTCACCTATTCCCAGGCTGGCGCGCAATATGGACTTCTCCTGTTATGGACCATGATCCCGATCACCCTCGCCTTGATCGTGGTGCAGGAGATGAGCGCCCGCATGGGCGCGGTGACCGGCAAAGGGCTCAGCGACCTCATCCGTGAAGAGTTCGGCTTCCGCATCACGTTTCTGATGATGCTCGGTATTCTGATCACCAACTTCGGCAACGTGGTTACGGAATTTATCGGCATCGCGACCAGCCTTGAATTATTCGGCCTGTCGCGCTACGTGACCGTACCGATTTGCGCCGTGATTGTCTGGCTGATCGTAGTCAAGGGACAATACAAGAGCGTAGAGAAGGTTTTCCTGGCAGCGTCGTTCTTCTACGTAACTTACATCTTCGCTGGAGTCCTCGCGCATCCCCTCTGGAAGGATGCCGCACTCGCAACCTTCAAACCGCCTGCGCTGCATGCCTTCCGCCAACAGGCCTACCTGTTCATGGTGATCGGCGTGGTGGGGACGACGATCGCTCCCTGGATGCAGTTCTATCTTCAAGCCTCAATCGTGGAAAAAGGTGTAACTCGCCGCGGCCTTCGGGCTTCGCGCTGGGACGTAATCACTGGCTGCATCTTTACCGACGTAGTGGCCTGGTTCATCATCGTGGCCTGCGCCGCAACGCTCTACATCCACGGATATCGCGACATCAAGTACGCCGCCGATGCCGCCCAGGCTCTGAAGCCGCTGGCCGGGCAGTACGCCTACATTCTTTTTGCAGTGGGACTGTTCAACGCCTCCCTGTTTGCTGCCTCGATTCTGCCGCTTTCGACCGCCTACACGGTATGCGAAGGCCTGGGCTTTGAATCCGGCGTCGACAAGCGATTCAGCGACGCTCCGTTTTTTTACTGGCTCTACACACTGCTGATCGTCGCCGGCGCTGCCGTCCTTCTGATACCTGGCCTGCCGCTGGTGAAAATCGCAGTCTTATCGCAGGTCGTGAACGGCGTGGTGCTCCCTTTCGTGCTGATCTTCATGCTGTTGCTCATCAACAAAAAAGAGCTCATGGGCGAATACGTAAACTCGCGCCTGTTCAATGCCGTAGCCTGGTTAACCACAGTAGTAATGATCGGCCTGACAGTCGCGTGGTTCTGGACGCTGCGAAGCAGTGGTGGATAGTAACGTGAGGATCGGTAGTAACGTGGCGGGCACAGGTAGTGACGTGGAAGAGCGCGCTTCAGCGCCGCGTCAGGGCGCAAATGGTACGAGCTTCAGCCCCTGGGCAATAATCGCTTTCTCCGTTTTCCACAATTAAATTCTTCCACGTTGTGACATCTAACCTTTCCTTCCACAGATTCATCGCGCTAACGTTGGAATTGCAATGCATGGATGTTTGTCGTGCCTAGTCCTAGGAAACTCACGGCCCCCGCAACCAACCACCCCATGCGAGTGTGGGACAGAGGGACATCTAATCGGGGCGCTTAGGTAGGCTAACCTGGATAGCCCAGGTCTGGTGCCCGGTGTTGGTGGTCATCACTACCATTGAATTTCGTCAGCGAAAAACAGACAAAACCAAGAAAACGGGAGAGTGAACCGAGCAAGAGAGCGAAAAAGATCTAAGCAAACATTTCCGCCCTGCAAGCCGCGAGACGAAATGTCCGGCAGGGGTAACCGCCAATAGCCCATCGGTTCACCGGTGGGATCGATACGCAATACCTTTGACCAGTCCGGGGGGACGACTGCAACTTATGTCGCTCGACCTACCCTTCTTATGCAGACCCTCACATAAGCCTGCCTGCCGCCAAATCCCTCACGAGCGAAGCATCCGCCTCAAGAAAATCATAGGACGGCAAATCCCGGGGCATCGACCACTGCAAATCGCGGAAGATGCGATTCTCGATTTCGCCGTCATACTCGCGCACCACGAAGAACCGAAGCTCAACCATGGCGCCGTTCGGGTAAGTATGCTGCAGCCGCACGATCTCGTCGCCAATCTTCGCCTGGATTCCCAATTCTTCTTCCAGTTCCCGGCGCAGCGCGTCGCGCGGCTGCTCACCTTCCTCAATCTTGCCTCCAGGGAACTCCCACTTGAGCGGCATGGTCTGATGCCGCGTGCGCTGGCAGACCAGCAGCTTCCCATTTTTTTCGATCACGGCTGCAACGACCCGTTTCATAATTTGGACTTCACTAAGACTTCTCCAGCCGTTGCCCCACCACCTGAGCACAGTACTGAACAAGTTTCTGGTCCTCGGCGCCGAACGCGGCTGAAAAATGGCTGTCGATGTCGAGTTCGCCGGCAACCTGCTTCATCACGAAAATAGGCACGACAATTTCTGACTTGGTCTCGAGCGAACAGGCGAGATAGCGTGGATCTTTGCTCACGTCGTCGACCACAATCGTCTTTCCGCTGGAAGCCGCTGCCCCGCAGATCCCCTGGTTGAGCGGGATTCGCGTGTGCGGAGTCATGGCGCCCACAAAAGCCTCCAGCACTAGCGCCGGCGGTTGAGCGCCGGGCTCCAGCATGTAAAACCCAACCCAGTTGTACTTAAGCATGCGTTCGTGCAGCAGCTTGCATACGCCCTCCATTAGATCTTTGGCTGAAGGCGCTGCCTGCGCGAGCGTCGTGACTTCCTTGCGAACCTCTTCGATTCTGGTGGTGACGGACATGAGCAGAATCTTAACTCAGAGTGGGCGCTCCACGGCTGTGGAAGACCGAACCGGGGTAATCTGCCGGATTCCTTCCGCGGCGCAAACCGTTCGGGATGAATCGCAAACGCCAGTAAATCGCCCGCGGCTTCAGCCACCCTCGGAATCCTGCCGCATCCCGATTTTGCCCAGCGCCGCAGTCAAAGCATCTAAAGCTAAATGGGCAGCGTGGGTTGAGCCTTGGGGCAGGCCGCCGACCTCCGAGACAACGGCTTCGGACCGCAGCCCACGCCCTTCGTCGAGCGTTTTCCCCACCACCAATTCCGTCAATGCCGAGCCACAGGCAATCGCCGCCACGCATCCCTTGGCCTTGAACCGCGCTTCCGTAATCCGGCCCGCGCTCACTTTCAGTGTCAGCCGCAACACGTCTCCGCAGGCGGGGTTCTCAATTTCTGCCATGGCGTCCGCGCCGGCAATCTCTCCGGCATTGCGCGGATTCTGAAAATGATCGAGTAACTGCGCAGAATACATTGGCAGCTCAATTGTAAACGGCAGACTCGGGGCAACAAACTCAACTCCGCAGTCCAGTGCCTTCAGGAAAATAAATGCGCCAACCCCGGTCCCGTGCAGTGGACTCAATATCCGGATTCGGATTGACGGCAACGGCATATGTCGCCATCGCCAGCATCTCCTCATCCCAGCATGAATTGCCGAATGCGGCGTCGATTCCCTTGCCGACCACTTCGCGCAGCGCCTCGGGTTTTCCAGGACCAGAAGGCACGCGGATCAAACGGTCAGTAACGATGCCATCGCGGACTTCCGCCTTGGCCGCAAGCACGCGGCTCTCGGGTATGCCGAAGCACTTCATCGCAGCGCGGATCACCCATTCGTTCGTAGACGAAACGGCCCAGACTTCGCAACCATTTTCCTGCAGGCGGCGCACCAGTTCGCGCATCTCGGGAAAAATATGCCCAATCGGGACCTGTGCGTCGAAGAACTGATCACAGAAACGGTGAGCGGCCTGCATCAACTTCTGCTCTGACACACCCCGGTGCATCGTCACCATTTCGCCGCACATCGTGGTCTCGTCGACCTCACCGCGCTTGTAGGCGGCGTAACGCGCGCGCATGGGCCCATTCAGCGTGTCCGAAACGATGCCGCCCTCCCGCAATTCCCAATCAAAAAAGCGCTCCCCGGAATCGCCTGACCACAGCGTTCCATCGCAATCAAAGGCCGCGACGCGCAGCTCCAGGCGAAGGACCGAGTCGAGGAATGCTTCTGTCTCTACTGCGTTCATATACCGACGATAACGTGGGCGGTGGGCAACAGGCAATAACGCGCGAAGAACACTGCTAATTGTTAATTGATGATTGTTGAATGATGACTGCTGATTGAAAAATCAATTCGGGTTGAGTCCCTGGTTTTCAATCAGCAATCAACAATCATCAATTCTGGACGGTCCGCAGCCCCGCGTAATCCTCGGGAGTATTGATATTCGCCGCGACCAGAGGATCGTCGACACTGAGATATTGGATGTGCTCCTGATGCTGATGTTCGATGTCGCGGGCAATTGACGTCGCCGGAACGCGGAGAAACGCTTCCATCATTTCCCGCCCTATCAGGTAGGGATGACCGTGCTTGCCGGAAAACTCAGGCACGACCGACCAGATATTTTGCTCAGCACCTTCGAAAGCATCGCGCAACATCTGGATGGTCGCGGCGCTGACCGGAGGACGGTCGACCAGCGTAATCATTGCTGCGTCACGCCCCCGGTTGAGCACTTCGTGCAGGCCCACTTGCAGCGAACTGAACTGGCCGCGACTGGTGTCCGGATTCACCACCAGTGACGCGCCATCAGCATAAATGACAGGCGCCAGCGCCGCTTCATTCTTTCCCACTACCACTACCACGAACTCGGTGGCCGCCGAGAGCGAGCGAATTGCCGCGGAGAGAAAAGTATCGCTGGAAGGTGCTTGCCCGGCTGCCGGCGGCGGCCACGGCAGCAGCGCTTTATCCCGGCCCATACGCGAAGATTCACCAGCGGCAAGGATCACGCCAGCGAAGCTGGAAGCGCGGGTCATGCTGCGAAGATAGCAGGAAAGGTGAAGAATTGTTGATTTTTGATTGCTGATTGTTGATTGACAATCAAGACTAACGGGATTCGGTTTTCAATCAACAATCAGAAATCATCAATCAACAATTCAGTCGCGTTCATCGAGCGCAGCGGGGGCGTCCTGAACAGCCTCGGGCTGCGACTCGTGCGACTTGAACCAGCTCATGTGGGGCAGGCCGGCAGCCGCGTGCCGCCGGATCGCAATCAACTCCGCAGTGATGGCAACTGCAATCTCCTCCGGCGTGATGGCGCCGATGTCGAGTCCGATGGGTGCGTGCACGCGATCGAACAAATGCGCGGGCACGCCTTCTTTCTGCAGCGTCTTGAAAATCTCGATCACCTTGCGTTTCGATCCGATCATGCCGACATAGCGGGCGCGTGTCTGCACCGCCCAGCGCAGGATGCGCATGTCGTCGCGATGACCGCGTGTGACGATCACAATGTAGGAACTCTCGTTAGGATCGAGCTTCTGCGTAGCCTCGTCGAAATCGAGCGCGTGAACCTCCTGAGCAGCGGGAAAACGTTCTTTGGTGGCGTAGGAGGTGCGGTCGTCGGTGACGATGAGGTTAAAGCCAGCATTCGCGGCCGCCTGACAAAGGTTTACAGCGACATGGCCTGCACCAAATACATAAAGTAACGCTGGAGGTAATACCGGCTCAATAAAAACCTCGAGCGTGCCGCCGCAAACCAGGCCCGTATCGTACTTCGGATCCTGATTCAGGTCGAAGGTAAGCGTCCGCGGCTTCTCCGATTCCATCACTTCGCGCGCTGCCTGCCAGACGTCGGCCTCGACGCAACCGCCGCCGATCGTGCCCACAATCGAGCCGTCATCGCGCACCAGCATCTTCGCAGTCTTAAACGAAGGGATCGATCCCCGCACGTTGACGATGGTGGCCACGGCGCCGCGTCGAGCATCGCGGCGGAGTTGCACGATTTGTTCGTAGATGTCCATGGCTGGAAGCGGCTTGCAGTCTTGATTATCAGTCGGTTAACAGGAGGAGTCAAACCGGACATGCAAAAGCCCCGGTCATCACTCCGGGGCTTTTTGCGGTAAACCAGTTAAGTACGAACACGGCCCGCCAAACCAACTTTATGCTCCCGCGATTCGACGTCGATGTCAACACCTCCCGGGCAAGTAAGTTTGTGTTAGAACTAGTCTCTTAAATCGTTTCGAGACGGGAACGATTTCGGGAAGGGCACGACGTTCAGTCGCGCCGATATGCGTGCCCTACCGTGGAAGAGCGGCGCTTCAGCGCCGCGTCAAGCGCCACAAAGGAATCGGGCTTTTAGCCCCCGAGGGATCTAGGAGACCATCATGAAAGCAGTGCGCATTCATCAATTCGGAGGCCCGGAAGTTTTGACTTATGAAGACATCCCCGATCCGCAGCCGCGCAAGAATGAAGTGCTGGTGCGCGTGCGCGCGTGTTCTCTGAATCATCTGGATGTCTGGGTACGCAAAGGCCTGCCCGGAGTGAAGCTGCCGCACATTCTCGGCAGCGACGTTGCCGGCGAAGTGGTCGAGGTAGGCGAATACATCAGCGGATTCAAGGCCGGGCAGCGCGTGCTGCTGGCGCCGATGCATTACTGCGGCCATTGCACGCAGTGTGTTGCTGGAGTGCAAAATCAATGCCGGCAATTTACCGCGCTGGGAAATGCTGTGGACGGAGGGAATTGCGAATTGATTGCGGTGCCGGCGGCGAACGTGATTCCGATTCCCGACTCGCTCGATTTCAATCAGGCGGCCAGCGTGCCTCTCGTATTTCTGACTGCGTGGCACATGCTGGTCGGCCGTGCCGGCATTCGTCTGGGCCAGACCGTGCTGGTGCTGGGAGCGAGTTCCGGCGTCGGCATAGCGGCGATTCAGATTGCCAAACTCTTCCACTGCCGCGTGATTACTACCGCGGGCGACGAAACAAAGCTGGCCAAAGGCCGCGAACTGGGCGCCGACTACGGCATCGACCACTACAAACAAAAGATCTCCGAGGAAGTTCGCAAGATCACGAATAAAGAAGGCGTCGACATTGTGGTCGAACACGTTGGACTCGCGACCTGGGATGAGAGTCTGAAGTCCCTCAAGAGCGGAGGCACGCTCGTCACATGCGGCGCGACCACAGGGCCGAACGTTGGCCTCGATCTGCGGCATCTGTTCGCGCGGCAGTTGACCCTTCTCGGCTCCTACATGGGAACCATGGGCGAACTGCACGAAGTGCTGAAGCACGTATTTGCAGGACGGCTGAAACCTGTGGTCGACCGCACATTCCCGCTCAGTGAATTACGCGCGGCGCATGAGTATTTGGAGAAGAGCCAGATGTTCGGGAAGATTGTGGTGAACCCGTAGCGATTCTATAAGTCCGCAGTACTGGCTGCTAGGGCGTGATCTCGAACACCGTACCATTGTTATAAGTGCCGCCAAGCGCTGTCGTGCCGTAGAGATTACCGGAGTCATCGACGATCAAACGCGACTCGGGTTCGAACCCGTCCGGTTTGCTGAAGTTATACAGCACCGTCTCCGTCCATCCCCCACCCGAGACCGGCGTCAACTCGAACACCGTACCGCACCCGCCTCCGTTGCCCGTGCAAGAACGATCATTGCCGCCGGTGAACGTGGTGCCATAGATATTGCCGGCATCGAAGGTCACGCCGGAAAACGGACTGTTCCCGTCCGTGCCGTTGTCGCCGAAGGTATACAGCACCGTCTCCGTCCAGCCCCCACCTACCTTGGGCGACAACTCGAAGACTGTACCGTAGTAGTGGGTACCGCCGCCGACCGTCGTGCCATAGAAATTGCCGGCCTGGAAGGTCACACCCGCCGACGGACCGCTTCCCTTGCCATCGTCGAAACGATGTAGCACCTTCTCGGTCCAACCACCGCCGGTTTTGGGTATCAACTCGAAGACTGTACCCCCGTTATAAGAGCCGCCCTGTTGTGTGGTGCCATAGAGATTGCCCGCGACGAAGATCGGGCTGCCATAAAGTCGATGCCCGTCCTTACCGTTGCCAAAGCTATGCAGCACTGTTTCGGTCTGACTCCAGGCGGCGTTCACCAAGATAAGTGCCGATGCGCCCGCGAGCAGCGCGGAACGCCAACACGTCGGACGTTGTTTGCTTGTCATCACGGGTGCACCTCCCCAGTGCGAATGCGAGTATCGAACGGCTCCGATTGTACCCCCCCGGGAGGCTGTCCAGCGCGGCTGGCATCAGGAGTTAAGGTCTTCCCTCTGTGATTTACAATAGAAGTATGGCTCCCGAACTGAATTTCGGCCCCTACATCTCCACCGCGAACGGCAAGAAGATCGTCAAGGATCTGACCTTCGGCAATCCCACGCCGGAGGGAGTGGTTCTGTCCACGCTCGATGCGGCGGTGAACTGGATGCGCAAGGGCTCGATCTGGCCGATGACGTTTGGGCTGGCTTGTTGCGCGATCGAGATGATGTCGATGGGTGCGTCGCGCTTTGATATTGCGCGCTTTGGGGCCGAAGTATTTCGTCCGTCGCCGCGGCAGAGCGATCTTATGATCATTGCCGGGCGGGTGTCGAACAAGATGGCGCCCGTGATTCGGCTCTTGTGGGAGCAGATGCCAGAACCCAAATGGGTGATTTCAATGGGAGCGTGCGCTACCTCTGGCGGCGTCTTCCAGAACTACGCGCTGGTGCAGAGCGTCAACCAGGTGATCCCGGTCGACATTTATGTTCCCGGATGTCCTCCGCGTCCCGAGCAGCTTATCTATGCCATCACGCTTCTGCAGGAGAAAATCCAGAACGAGCGCGGGACGATTAAGAAGGCTCTGAATCTGAAGTAGAAGTGGTCAGGGTCAGGGATCAGGGCTAGTGGTCAGATCTGTGTTTTCCTCAGGAGCATGCTGTGACGCTCGTCACACGTTTCCTGCCTCGATCGCAGGAAATTTCGGCTCGGGCTGAAGCAAATTTTCGCCTCGCTGCCTGTAACTGGCTTCCGCAGAATCACTTGGAGGCGCGACTTCAAACGCCGCATCACGCGCCGAAGGAAGCGAAACCATTTCCCACGGTTTGAATCCAATCACCTGAGTGGATGCGTATTGAGAGCGGCAGTTGAGCGGGGGGCCGCACACTCAGAACAACCCCGGATGAAACGGCCCGGGATGTGGAAGGTGCTTCATGACAACAAAACTGATGGATATGTTTTTCAGCTGGATGACGAAACTGGCTGATACGTTTTTCGGTTGCTGGCATCCTCGGTACAGCTTTCCAGTAACCATTCGCGGGAAGGGGCGGCGTCCTCAAGCCGCGGCGTTGACCGGCACGTACGTCGCTTGCCTGGATTGCGGAAAAGAGCTTCCCTACGACTGGCAGGAGATGCGGGTGATCACTTCGCCGGCCGAAAGGCGCGAGTATGTAGCCGCGTTGGCCACGAAACACGCCGCGTAAGAAGCCGGCTCCATCCCCCAAAGTTGTCATCCCGAGCGAAGCGAGGGATCTTGGTGTTTGCTTGTGGCGGCGGTGCCGGGCGGCGGCATCACGAACCAAGATCCCTCGCTTCGCTCGGGATGACAGATGGGTAGGACTGCCTAGCGCGCGGGGGCGCTTGCCGCGACCCGCTTTTCGATCGGCACAAATTCCCGCTCGTCGTAGCCGGTATAGATCTGTCGCGGCCTCGCGATCTTCTGCTCGGGATCGGTGACCAACTCCTGCCACTGCGCCAGCCATCCCACGGTACGCGCTATGGCAAACAGCACAGTGAACATCGACGGCGGGAAGCCCATGGCCTGGTAAATGATGCCGGAATAGAAATCGACATTCGGATACAGCTTGCGCTTCACGAAATAGTCGTCTTCGAGAGCGATGCGCTCCAACTCCAGCGCGATGTCGAGTTTCGGATTGCGTCCGGTAACCTCAAACACCTGCTCCGACGACCACTTGATAATCTTCGCCCGCGGATCGTAGTTCTTGTAGATGCGATGTCCAAAGCCCATCAGCTTGACTTCCCCATCCTTCACCCTCTTGATGTAGGCCGGCACATGATCTTTCGAACCAATCTCATCGAGCATCTTCAGGACTTCTTCATTGGCTCCGCCGTGCAATGGCCCGGCCAGGGCAGACGCCGCCGCTGCCAACGACAAATACGGATCGGTCTGGGCGCTACCCACCGAGCGCATGGCGTTGGTGCCGCAGTTCTGCTCGTGATCTGCGTGCAGAATAAACAGGATATCGAGCGCGCGCGACATCACTGGATTCGCGACATATTTCGGCTCGACCATCCTCCACAGCATGTTCATGAAATTCTCGGTGTAGCTCAAATCGTTATCGGGATACACGTACGGGAAGCCGACGTTGTGCCGGTACGAGAGCGCGGCAATCGAAGGAACCTTTCCAATCAGACGCACGATCTGGTGCATGCGGTTCTTCGGGTCGTGGATGTCGCGGGCTTCCGGATAAACGCTCGACAACGCGGCCACCGTGCTCACGAACATGCCCATGGGATGGGAATCATAACGGAATCCCTCCATAAATTTCTTGATGCTTTCGTGGAGCATGGTGTGGTGCGTGATGTCGTGCACCCAACTCTTGAGTTCGGGCGCGGCTGGTAATTCACCGAATAAGAGAAGGTAGGCAACTTCCAGAAAAGTGCAGCGCTCGGCCAGCACTTCGATGGGATAACCGCGATAGCGCAGAATGCCGCGGTCGCCATCAATATAGGTGATGCTGCTGCGGCAAGATGCTGTGTTCATGAACGCGGGGTCGTAAGTCATCAGCCCGAAATCTTCCGGACCGGTCTTGATCTGCCGCAGGTCCATCGCCCGAATCGTGCCATTCTCGACGGGGACGGTGTACGTCTGGCCGGTGCGATTGTCGGTGATGGTGATTGTATTTTCTGGCATGGAGAGCGGGCTCCTTAGGTTAGGCTAGGGTAGCTCAGATTATTTCGCTTCGGCAACAACCTTCGGGTGAGCGTGGTCACAAATTTCCCGACCATCCCCAAAACGGCAAAACCGGCGGCCAGGGCCGCCGGTTCGCTGAGGTTCTAAGTTGCATTAGTTCCGGTTCGTCGAACTAGTTCGACGAATCATCCCTGCGCTTCAAGGTCGGGCGGTCATCGTCGCTCTTGGTGTCGCCCGCGTTTGGATCGCTGCTGCTGCTGGAAGTTCTCCGCAAGCTGGGCTTGTTCGCGTCTTTCTGATCCAGTACCTTGTGGCGATTTTCGATGGAAGCCAGGCGCGCCTTGACCTCGTCGAATTCCGACGTGGTCACAATGTATTGCTGCTTTGAGGGCAGGACTTTTCGAATTTCCTCCTGCGACTTCTCGATGCGATCCGCAGTCGGGGGATGAGTTTCAAACGCCTTGGCTAACGTGCCCGGCTTCTTCTTCTCCATGGCCTGAATCTTTTCGAAGAAAGAGATAAATGCCGAGGGGTCATAGCCGGCGCGGTACATATACTCCACGCCGAGGTAGTCCGCTTCGGCCTCGAAGCCGCGGGAGAACTTCAGGAAGGTCATGGGGATGGCCAACCCCGACGCTTCGTAAGCTCCGTAACCAATCGCGCCGCCGATGAAGATCAACGGAATTGACGCCATCTGCATGAGTTGCGCGCGCGTCATTTCGCGGCCGTAGTGGCACGCCGCCACATGGGCAATCTCATGCGCCATCACGCCGGCCATTTCAGCTTCTTCGTCGGCCGCGAGGATGAGGCCGGAGTTCACGTAGAAGAATCCGCCGGGTAGCGCCATCGCGTTCACGACGTCGGAGTCGATCACTTTGATGGTGAACGGCACCTGTGCGTCGGAGTTTCGCACCAGATTCTGGCCGATCCGGTTCACATACTCCGTGATCACGGGATCGTTCACCAGCTTAATCTGTGCCTCGATTTGCTGGGCGTAAACGCGTCCCCGCGATACCTGCCCTTCGACCGTGTACCAGTTGCCGACGCCACGTCCGCAACCCACGTTGCGGTTCCCTACCGCATCTACGTCGGTCTTGCCGCCGTCGTGTTTGATCTGGTCGTCATCCTTGGTGGGCAACGAGGCCGGCGCCTGTTTTGGGGCGTTCTGCACTTCGCTGGCTTTTGGTTGGCCGATATCCGGGTCGTGAGTGGGAGTTTGGGTTTGATTCGGAGGCTGAGCTGAAGGCGGCGGTTGAGCCGGCTGAGATTGACTGGGATCCTGGACCTGCGCCAACATCCATGAGCCTGTGCTGAACGCCGCTAACGCCACAGAGATTGCCAACCATCGGGACTTCATGGGGAACTCCTTGTACAGCGGACCTGCTTAACGCCATTATACGCCCGGCGAGAAACACCCCGACCGCAAACTTCTTCATCCGGTTAGACGCACCGGGCCTTGGCGGGGTTATCCGAGGGGCTTTGTTCCTGGGACAATTAAACGGCGAATGGGACCGATATGCCCTATTGCTTGAGGATTCCCTCGCTGGGTCGTACCATAGCGCGTTCCGTCCATTCACGCAGACCGGAGGGCTAATGCTGGACCGCCGTCACTTTCTCACCACCGCCACCACTGGACTTGCCGCTTCTCTCGCTTTGCGCGGAAACTTGTTCGCACAGCTCGAAAAGGTTCCCCCGCTTCCCGACCACTCCCTGCTCGATAAGAATGAAGACGCCTACTGGGCGGAAATGCGCAAGCAATTCCTTATTCCCAAGGACGAGATCTATTTGAACAACGGCACCGTCGGCTCCAGCCCCGCGCCCGTGTTGCGCGCCATCTTTGACGCCTATTCGACCACCGAGAGAATGGACCAGCAGGATCCCGAAGACTATCCCATCTGGGGATATGCTTCGTG